>Ga0214919_10001162_pt1 | contig 44042 bp, 43 predicted proteins | sample LL1503_MetaG_FD_177994 | JGI IMG/M metagenome (GOLD analysis project Ga0214919, IMG submission 177994) | Freshwater microbial communities from Lake Lanier, Atlanta, Georgia, United States - LL-1503 | ecosystem: Environmental > Aquatic > Freshwater > Lake | place: USA: Georgia | collected... | reverse complement strand
GGGAGCGACATCCGAGGCTCTACAGCACCGAGTTACAGAAAATGATGTATTTGTGTGCGGGTACGTATATAGGCAGAGCGGGCTACCTTGCGGATCTGCTTCATAAAAATCCATGGACCGACGATGTGGATGATCAATGCTATTTTGCCACGATTTTCTTGCAACAACCGACTTCCTCTATCGCTATGAAACTGGATGAGAAGAATACTATTTTTCAGAATACTACACCCACGGCCATCCAACAAGGTTATCTGTCTGTCGACAAGGAGGAGAAGCGTCCGATCAATAATGTCACAAAAACACGACCCTGTGTCTTTCATTTTGATTCCTATCATCCTTCTCACGATGAATTATCCTACGGCTATCAACATCTTCAGGGTCACGGTCAATAAGGATGCTTATGAGGAAAACAATAGGGTTTATCATTGACCTTGATGAGATTGTAATGTTTACCTTCCGCTTTGGAGGATTGGGGACAACAATAATTATCCAAGGAAGAGGAGGAGGGGGGAGGTGGTAAAGTCCATCCTTTGGGACATTGCTTGGTCGTTTCTTCCGTCTTTTTCGCTTCCATGAGTGTAAATGCCTTGGTATTATAGGCCTCTATAATGGTACCATGACCTTTTTTCATTTTCGAGCCCAGGTATTTTATTCCTTCGGAAAATTAAAAAATAAATTTTCACCCATCAAGAGAATAAATGGATTAATTCGGAACGGATACTATCTTCCGGTATGTTTTCTGCTGTTACCAACGACAACAGGTCGGATAACGGTGTCGTTCCCTTCTTATGTTCTTTATAAAGAAGATCTTTCCAGATGATGGAGCGCATATTAGTTTCGGGTATGTTTTGGGCTGTGAGAAAAGATATTAATTCGTGAAATGGCATCGTTCCCCTATCATGTTCTTCATTGAATATATATCTCCAACTATGAAATGTGAAACCCGGAGACATTGTGGACAAGGCATGTACGATTTCGTGGAAAGACATGGTTCTCCTCATGTATTCTCTTACAAAGAGATTATGCCAAAGAATAATACGACTTGATGCGTCAGGCATATTTTGTGCCGTGATCAAGCGTTTTAAATCGGGGAGTGGCGTTGTTCCCTTCTGGTCTTCTTTTAGAATAAGATTTGTGAACAAGACCGAACGATATATGGGCCCAAGCGTCATGATAAAAGGAATCAATTCGTGCAACGATTTTCCTTTCTTGTGTTCTTCTTCGATCAAAAATTTCATGAGAGCCGTCTGTTGAGCAAAACTCATGTTTTGGTCCGTCATAACAGAAATCATTTCCAACATGGTCATTCTTTTCTTCCTGTACTCCTGTTTCAATATTCTTCCCCAGAGCAGTGAGCGATATAATTCATTGGGTATTTTTTGTGCGGTCATAAAACGTCTTAATTTGTAAAACGACATTCCTCTTTTGAAATATTCTTCATCAATCAATGTAGGCCAATTCTTGTATTTTTTCTGCGCGATCCATTTCTGATATTCTTGATCTTCTTCTTTTTGACGTCTCTTTATCTGATCCTCTCTTTGTTTTTGTGGCACTTTAGTAAGAAGCAAATATTTCTGTGCGTCTTCTACTGACAAGTATCTTGATATGTTTCGGTGGATGTCTGATGGGAGAAAACGTTGTCCACGCCTTTGATTCACAATATCCATCAAACATTTCAACAAGGCATCAATATCTTTGACGTCTATTTTGCCAAGTAAAGAGCGCAATTCTTCTTTCACGGTCGTGATCATTGCAGGGGTGACATTCGATGGAGTAAAGAGGATTGGTATAAGTAATGCTTCAATGTGTTGACTGATGGTTGCCGTCGTCATGGGTTGGAATTATTTGTATACTCTTTTTTTTTTTAAAATAAAATCACATCCGATGAAATTCGTACCAGGGCTTGCAAAAAGAGTAGATGGTAGTACACACTTCGATGGGAAATTTCTGATCAAGGATCATGTAGAGCGAGCACGCGCCTGGAATGGAGTAATATTGAACGGTGCTGATCTTGTAGGATGGATCCTGAAGGACACCGGCATCACATCGTGTGTAATACACTTGTAACAGGCATTTCTTACGGAGGATTTTGGTCATATGAATATCAATCTGAAATTCAATGGGGTAGACATTTTTCAGCATGATCTTGGCAGCGACACCCGACAAGAGATAGAAATGAGAACCGATGAGATCCGTAGAATCGATGAAAGAATCTCCTAAGCGTGCAAAACTGGGCAGACATAGAGGAGAATCCGTCAACCATGAAGAGGAAGCGCTGGAAAATAAAGAGTTATAGGAAGGGGAACCATTCAGCGGAGGAGGCGTATCGTAGCAATAGAGCGCATTGTTTCTCTTCTTGGAATTGAAGAAAAAGAGATGAAATTCCGAGGGAATCGTTGCGGTATGCATATGGATCGCTTCCATCAACATGAAAAGGATCTTGTCAGGATTTTGGACCAGGAGGTCGTCTTCCACGACAAGAGAGAGATCATGATGCTGAGCTTGCTCCCACGCACAGAGATGACTGAGGGCACAAGCAGCAGCATTCCAGGTAGGGATCATGTTGGTCGAGAAAGGACCACGGGTGATATTATTCAACACATTGATGGAAAAAAAAGAATGACGATGAGAATACGCGGTCTTGGTATCCACAGCCTCAATATGGGTAACATTTAACAATCCTACCCGTCGTAATTGTTCTTTCACCTTGAGAAATCTTGTTCTCTTACAAGGAAGACTAATCACATAGACTGGCAGATGAGAGAGAGAAATGGGATGAAGAGTACGAACGAGATCATCAATACCCATGCTTGTCAACGATTTTCTTTCTCAAACCCAGAAAGAAAAATTTATTTTTCAACCGCAATTGCAACTCCCATATGTCCTAATCTATTTAAAGAGAAAGGACAAAGGAGAGATAAATAGATGGATTTTATTGTACAGCGGTATTTCACGTTATGGACATGGATATTTTTCTTTCTTTATCCGGAGCATCCGATGAATCTGGGGCATAGCATGATTTCATCGGTGGGTGGATTTTATATAACGTATATTTATCCGCGTTTTCTCCAGTTGCCGATGCCCATGTCATTTTGGGGCGATACGGTCACAATCGAGGGTCCAACGCTGTGGATGGTGGATGTGATCTCGCATCACAGCCTGTTTTTGTACCAGTTGTACCGTTATTTTGGACGATTTCATTATCCATGGACAACGGTACTACGATGGCATGGATTGTTCATCTTGTATTTCGCCACGTGTTTCAATCCAGAGAATTACAGCCTCCGATGGTCAGATGTAGGAATGATTGTTGTGGTGTACATGATTTTCTTTGTCGTCGTCATGGGGCTGTTCCAATCACTTGCCCAAAGGGTTTTGACAAAACAGTAAAAAATGGCATGATGATTGAAAAAAAAAATTCTTAACGACTTTTTGCATTTTTAGTAACAGTCTTGAAATGATTTCTCCTCTTCTTCTTTTTCGAGCATCATGTCGAGAAATTTGTGTTTCCACACCTCGCATTCCTTTCTTGCCCTGACCAATTCAATTTCTGTATCTTGTAATCGTTTATAAAGATCACTCTTGTTTTTGTTTTGGGTAAACAACTGATGCCGTTTCGAAGAGACATGATGTTGAAAGGTTTGTCGCGAGCTGTACCGCTTACCGGGATTACAATCACATTGATAGAGTGTCTGGATTTCCATTTCTTTGGAGTAAAGAAATGAAAACAATCCCCATTGTTGATTCATTTATTTTTTTTTGGTTTTCAAAGATCCCATCCAAGAGGGGAAAAAGACGGTAATTGGATTTCTTTGTTGTGAATCTTGTCAAACACATTTTCTTTGTTATCAAAGACATGGACAATAAATCCATGAAAGTTGGCGGGTCCATTCATAACATATTCCGGAGACAATTCGTACATCTCGGATCGGTATTTGCTCTTTAATAGCTTGTTCATCACACCCTGTTCATAACATTCTCCAGCCCATTCTCCGACGAGGGTGTATTTTCCATGGATTTTGCATCTTGGATTGTTGACATAGGCAGAGAGGCAATCGTCGATAAATTGCTTACCCACGTCATTGTTTTTAATCATAAAGACACCGGCGCAATATACCTGACTGGAACGGTCGTGTGAAAAATCTTTGCCAATAAAGATGGAGGCCTTGGGTGCCAATTGGACAATCTCCTCTAATCGTCGATCATGGGCAACAATGGTGTCGCTGTCGAGCCATACAATATAATCCATTCTTTTATCCTGCGCCATCATCCTGTCCTTGATAAACTGTAATTTCCACCAATAGACGGGAAGATTCAAGGAAGGATTTTGATACTGATTGGTAAAAACATATTCATACCCGTATCGATTCGAATACGACTGGATGTTTTCATTATGAACACGAATCACATTATTGTCTCGTGTTTCAATGGTCACAAGAAGAAAACGAGGCCTGCTCATCTTTCGGATGAGAAGAACCAACACAAAAATAATCAATACAATAAAACCGATAATCCATACCCATCGCCATCGCCATGCTTTTTTTTTTTCCATCCCTTTTGTCGTTTCAGGATAAAAAAAAAAATTAATAAACAAAATTGTAACTCAATACAAGAATGATACAATCTACGATTTTATCCATTTTATGAATATATTTTTGCATGTTCCTTTCGTAATTAATTCGGGTGATTTGCCACCAATACGCATTTTTAATTTGACCCAAAATTGACCAATCAATTTCCCCATTAAAAACAGGCAATGTGATTTGTTTTAAAGACCATCGTATTAAATCAGGAAAAATCTTTTCCTTGAAATTTTTCATATAATAATGTAAAATGAAGAAATAAAATTCAGTACTATAACTATTCTTTCCTAATACCGATCCAATCATGGTCGTCACCAAAGTTTGAATTCGCAAGTACGCCGTATAATTTTGTCTCGCATTTTTAATCCATTCATATAACATTAATCTTTTAGATTCCGAAAAACCTTTGACACGGATTTTCTGTTCATATCCATCAAAATAAGGTTCATTCGATAAAGGATCTTTAGTTCCCATAATTTGACCTAATATAGCGAGAATAACTTGACTCAAATTACTCTGCATTGGATCCCATCCTGGACCATTCCATGTCCCAAGTAAAGACAAACAGACTTTACCATCGGCATACAAATTAGGATTGAACCGAATTGTATTTTGTCCAGTCGTCATCAGATGAACTTTAGGTGGTTGGGTTGGATAATTGGGCGGTAGAATCATGTGAAATTCAAACATTCCTCCATAATAAGGAGTGTCCGAGGGTGGCACCAACATGAACTTCCAGAGCAATAAAGATTCTTCACTGACAAAAATTAGAACTTGAGCATCGGTCAAGGAAGAGAGGACATCTTTTAAATTTTTTAAATCTTTTACAATACGGTTCATCGTTCTTGGGAGGAGAGCATCCTGTAGCCATGGATCCATTCCATAATAATGATAATTGAAACTTGGTATCTGGTTTACCACCTCAAATTCTGGTGATAGTGGCAGTGCCATTGGTGGTGGTGGTGGTGGTGGTAGTGCCATTGGTGGTGGTGGTGGTGGCAGTGGTGGCAGTGCCATTGGTGGTGGTGGTGGCGCAGCGAGTAATCGTTGAATGAGAACCGCCTTGACTCCAGAAACAGGTAGTCCTCTTTGCCGGAGTAAAATTTTCAATTTCTCAACGGTTTTTTTTTCCAATTGAGATCGTTGCATTTTTATTAAACTTTTTTTTTGCATATTTTTAACGGGAAGGAGTATAGTTCTCCACAGCACCACCGCTGTCCTGGTACACCTTACGCCGGGTCAGAAAATGTCGTCGCAGGATGGGATGATCATCGACAATATCCAGCACAATGGGATGAACATCAGGACGACGAAACACCCGACCCAGATACTGGATGAAATATTCCTCAGCATCGGTGGCCAGCACCAGCATATCCAGCTTGTCATGAGAAAATCCCGTACCCACTTTTTGATACGTGGCCACCAGAATACGTGCCTCCTTATCAAAACTGACATCATTATCTTTCATACAGGTAACGCTCTGTCCCTTGTCTCGTAATCCTTGCAAAAGCGTATCGATCTGCTGGATGCGCTTGCACAAGACCAGGATATTACGATCGGCGTGTCGGATGCACGCATCGACGATACGTGCATTTCGTTCCTCATGCACGGTCTGAGCATCAATCACGGAGCACCAAAGGATCTGTCCACGCGCATCTTTTTTGGCAACAATCTTGATCTTGGTTTCCCACAGAAGGACGCGGTGCGGACGATACAGCTTTCTTACAATCTTCTTGAGGCCAAAATACAGCTCCAGCATGACATCAAAGCCATCGGGTCGAAAAGGGGTAGCACTAAGACCGATAAGGTAACGTGGAGCCAGGAAAGCCATGGCCCGGGAAAAAATCTTGGTCATGATGAGATGACACTCGTCGACAATGACAAATCCGATACCAAGACGCGCGTACTCGGACGCATCCCGCTTGGGAACATTCAGCGCATTCATGATATAGAATTGACATCCAGGCACAATCTTTCCCGAGGGCTTGAGATGCTGGACACGGACATGATCACCAAAGGCCCGCTGAATGGTCTCCATCCATTGCTGGATGAGAACAATCTTGTTCACAAGAATGAGGGTTCGCATACCAATAACCGAAGCAAGCGCAAGCGAAGTCATGGTCTTGCCCCCACCGGGGTACATGGCCATCATACAACTGCCATAGCGATTTAAAAGATCGGTGCTTTCTTGGAGAACGACTTTCTGTTCTTCCCGCAACACACCAAGATAAGCGATCTTAATGGGACTACAATCGGATCGTTCCGTCCGATATTTTTTAGAGAAATAATTCATTCCCCATTGGAAAGGAATATAGGCATACTCCCCATCGCGTCGGACGGTATTGTATTTAGGGGTTTCGAGCCACGGACAACGCACTTGTCGCTGTTTGGTTTGTCGGGACGATTCTTCTACCAAGAGATGTTTTTCAAAAGCCTCAATGTCATCGTCTTTTAAATCCGAGAGAAGCACACGTAACGACATGTTTATTTTCCAAGATGTAAAACTATCATGACAAAGACTCTTCAATTTTCTTTTTTTTCTTCTGCAGTAAGCCACGGATGTTCCAAAAGCTCTGTAACAGAGAGGCGATGAGTGGGATTTTTATCGACACACCGGCGCAAAAAATCTCCAAAGACGGGATCCTTCTCACAAATCATGTCCACGGCCTTGGGAAACCGATACGACGAGGTCATAAAGAGAACGGGATAGACATAGACATCATCCACAAGATCATCGAGACCGATTCTGGCAAGATTGTCGAGTCTTCGAGAGAAATGCTTGAGCGTCTTCATCTGGCTGATAAATTCATACTCAGAGGAGGCCTTCTCGTCGAGATCGTGAAGCTGATCCGGAATCTTTTTACAGAAATAAGAGATGGATTTATTTTTTTCAATGAGTTCCGACAGGAAGACTTCTTTTTCTTCACAGTCGTCACAGGTATTCATCTGATGAATAATACCAATTTTTTCCTGGATTTCACTCCGGAGTGTTTCCATACGCTTGGTAGTAATAAAATCATCCAGCCTTTTATAGAGTTCTTTGAGGAAATGAATATCCTCTTCGAGCATGTTATTAAAGAGGGATTCCCTCACAGAGACATCTTGGCGGATACGAGAGGGCAGATCTTCAAAATCGCTACGAAAGGCGCGGTCGCGCAAGTAAATTTCTAAAAGAGTGATACCAAATGAAAAGACATCCACGCTAAAATTATAGTTATTTTTTTTCAAGGAATGCAGGCAATCAAATATTTCAGGAGAAATGTAACCCGGGGTACCCACAAGACCGAGATGATCCGAGTCCGTATTCTGTGAAAGGGTCTCGATCTTGTGCAGATTGCTTTCTGAAGAGAATTTGGTCGCAATACCAAAATCGATGAGTTTGTAAATACCCAGGGCATCGTCGTACACAATATTGGAGGGCTTGATATCGCGATGGATGACATTCATATCGTGAAGTGTCTTGAGTCCGTTTAAGATATGCTTGGAGAACACACGTAAATCATTCTCGGTCCATTGTGTGTCGGGATCATCGATCATTTGTTTGACATTGTACGGTGAGTAATCGGCAATCATGTAGACTTTGCGCGTCTCCCGATGGATGGTGGAGAAATAGATGGTCAATAGATAGGGACTTTTCTCGACCTCGGCGATGCGCTTTTCATTGAGACACCGTTTTTGTTCGGTGTTATTGACAGGTACATTGATCTGATAGACCACAACGGGCTTGGATCGGGACACATCCCAACCAAAATAGGTCCTCTTGACCGCCCCTTCACCGCATACGTTTCGAAACTTGAAATAAATGAGTTGTTTATTCTTGTCTAAAAACCAAGCATTCTTGAACTCTTCCCGAGTCCATGGAATAAAACGAGACATGTTTTTAAACTCGAGAGGAAGATGAGCTTTCGAGGTCAAGAAAGCATCCAAGAATTCGGGCGTTGTAAAAGACGTTCGTTTTCCTTCACGATCTTCCCAACTCCAGACCTCTTCGTCCTCCTTCTCTTCCCGCACCCATCGATGCATTTCCTCTGGCCTTGTAAGATCCATCCATTTCTGATGTTCCACGGGGGAATCACCGTCCATAAAAATCGAGAAATGGTACATAAAATAGCGTATAAAGGAATCCTGACGGATCTTTTTCATTATGGATGCACATTTCTCAAGCGGATGGCTTGGGCTCATACCGTAACGGCTTGTTTATATAATTCTATTTTTTATTTTTTTTTTAAGTCAATACGAGGGTTTGCTAAAAAAAAATATTTTTTTTTAATAATGGGTTCAGAAATTGAAAATCGGCGAGTAATTTGATTTCTTCTTGCATTTTTTTACGAAAAAAAAAAGAAAGGAAAAATCATTTTAAAGAATCGGGTGAATAATTTTTTTTCAAAAATCAAAAGGCGTATAATAAGATGGAATGGCGATTGGTTTTCTTGGCGATGATGGCCAGTACGGCCAAGACGATGAGGTAAACCATAAGCCAAAGCATCAAGGAGGTATAAAATCGTGGGATGCACACATCATAACCGGTCAACTTTTTATTCCCGTGGTTCAAGAATGGGTACAAAAGGGCATATCCGAGATGCTGTCGGTAGTTGACCAATAAAACGAGAGCTATCATGATGAGGAGGACAATAACGCCCCAAAAAAGAATAAGATCCAATATTTCAAAAGCTTTTTGAACGGAGATAGAGTCTGGAACAATACTATACGCAACCCAGAAGCCTATCCAGACGAGAAGACAGAAAATAAGGAAAAATTTGAATGGGATGAGAATGTATTCCGCGCAAGAGAGAAAACGATGTGGGGAAGACTGTTTTATTTTCATTTTTAACGATAATCAGATGGGTGTTTGTTTTTTTTTTTCAAAAGAGATAAAAAAAATCATAAATAAAATGGAGTCCGTGATACCTCAGATACTGCTTATCATCGGCTGTTATTGTACCAGTGTCTTTGCATTCATTTATTATTTGGAAAATAATTCTTACTTTGCTGATTCTGATGCTGATGCTGATTCACAAAACAAAAAATTGATTTGATTTTCAACAGGCCCTGTAAAAGGATTTCTCAATCCTATTTCTGATACAAGGTTAAATGGGTATATTTTTTTTAATTATTACTACAATAAAAAATGTCAGAATATTTTACCTGTGATGTTTGCGGTAAAAAATTTGATATCAGTTCTAAACTCAAGAAACATATAAAAATTCATACAAGGGAGAAACCGTTTGTTTGTCGTATTTGCGGTAAAGCATTTACTGTAAATAGATATCTGAAAAACCATAAAGCAATTCATAAAGGGGAGAAACCATTTATTTGTGATGTTTGCGGTAAAGCATTTACTCTAAATATATATCTGACCAAACATAAAAGAAGTCATATAGGCAAGAGACCGTTTGTTTGTGATGTATGCGGTAGAGAATTTTTCAAAAAAATTCATCTGATTGAACATAATAAAAAAAGTCATACAGGCGAGAAACCGTTTGTTTGTCGTATTTGCGGTAAAGCATATACTCAAAAAGTTAGTTTGACAAATCATATGAGGGTACATGACCATGAATTTTTTAAAAAATGCATCAAAAAAATATTTTTCGATCATCCTGGACTGACAAAACTCGAGTTCCATCTAATAATACAAGAATTGAAAGACAGTATACAAGAAAAAGATTATAAATTATTAACCAAGGTTTCAATGGATCAAGATATAGACGATATTGATGTTGACTTTCTTGACGATCCTGATGCATTCAATCCCAATGTCTTTGATTCTCAGGATGAAATGGACGATGATTTTGATCCTGAGGATAAAATGGATGATTTTGATCTTGATGCACTTGACGTCAATGATGTCATGGAGTTGTAATTTGTTATTGTTCAAAACGACAATACGTTCCTCAATGAAAATCTTTTTCAAAAAATCAATACAATTTTGAATCGATTACCTCAAGGGCTGGTATAAACCTTGGACCGTGTACTGCTCATATAATTATTCGGAGAGGCCACACAAGGAAGAATGGTCGTACAAGGGATCTGGAAACACGTCGATGATTTTTCCTGAAGCACCATATCCACATCATTGGTGGTATCTCGAGACGCGAGGATGGGACTGTATCCCGCCTCGCGCTCCCACACGTGAGGACTCATACTGTCCTGCTTGCCTCGAAAGAAACGCTGGTAAGGAAAAACATTCACATCCGTACGTACATCAAACAATTGCGGTGTGGGTGGATAATAGGGATCCGAGGATCCAATCTTATCCTGGATCTGTTGATAGACGACCTGTTCATTCGTGGTTCGAGGAGGATGATAGGAAATACGAGAGTATTGGGGATAGAAACTCATTTTTTCTTTTCAGGACGGAAAAAAAAAAATGATTTCCATGACCGAGACGCCGTCTTTAGAATGAAAAAAGCCGATCATGAGGAAATTAACCGAGGCTGAGATCGAGGAGATCCTACGTGATATTCCCTCTTATTTTCCAGATTATCTGCCACCCGAGATGAAGACATCCTATACAGAGAATATGATGAAGACCCTTCGGGAGTCGTTAAGACGCGAGTCGGTGCACGACGATTTTACCGATATGGAAGAAATTCGTCGGGAAATCCTCCAACACGCCGGAAAAAGCGTCATCCAGCCAGGAGAAGGCGTCGGTGTGATTTGTGCACAAAGTATCGGAGAACGTCAGACACAATTATCGGTTGCGTACGAAGAACCGGTGCGCCTATACAAAGGACCGGGTGTCTGCGCAATGGAAGATTCGATCGGTGCGCTCATTGATCGATATTTTAATCAACATCCCGAATATACACGGACCTTGGAAAATGGGAGTGAAATTTTAATAAGCACGGATTTGGATCTGAGGATTCCAATGGTCTCTCCCTCTGGAATATGTGCATTAATACCTATTGTAGAGATGTCGCGACATCCGCCCCATGGCGATCTGGTGCGAGTGACCACGGCTTCGGGACGTTCGGTGTGCACTACGCTTTCTCATTCCCATTTGACATGGGATGCGGTCACACAAAAAATAGTTCCCATCGAGGCTTCCAAGTTGAAGGTAGGAGATCGTATCCCAGTGCTGCTGCGCAGACGGACATGGGGAATGTTTGATATATTGACACAACAAGGGAGGAAAGACGTTTCCTTGAATCAGGGGTTGGATGCGGCATCTCGTGACGACGCAGCGTTGTGGTATGCATTGCATGCCAAACGGACTCGGTTTGTGGCACGGGATGACAAAACGTGGGATCTGGTCCTTGACGAGGAGAGCATTCCAGAGAATGAGATAGAGGATATTTATCTCGATCCCATCACGGAGATTGTCAAGGTGTCGGAAAAAGAATATTTGCTACGACATCGTCATGTGTATGATTTCAGTGTCGAAGGAAACCAGACGTTTATGATGCGAAATGGCATCTTTGTGCACAATACGCTGAATTCGTTTCATTCGTCGGGACTCTGTGTGGCCACGGTGGTGACGGGCGTACCAAGGTTCCTGGAACTGCTCAATGCGACCAAGGAACCCAAGATGTCGACGAATCATTTCCAACTGACTACACCAGTTCGTGATCCCAAACATTTAAGGGATGTAGTGGGGAGCACGTTGATTCATCATTTCTTGCACAATTTGGTGATTTCCGAAAAGATCTTTATTGAAGAGAAGGAGGATGAGTTTTGGTATGGTGCCTACGAAACGGTGTTTGGGAACCAGTTCCGTGAGTACACGTCAGGTATTACGTTTATGCTGGATGTGGACAAGATTCATCGACACAAGATCCTTCTGTCGAAAATCAAGAATCGAATCGAGGGCACCTACGGGGATATTTCCTGTGTGATCTCACCACTGTATATTGGTCAGATTGATATTTTTGTGGACACGTCTTCGATCCAGGTCTCTGAAGAAGAGTCGATGCCACAGTTTTTACGTACCAAGAATCCGATCGAGATTTATCTGGAGGAGGTTGTTAAACCAAAGCTGATGGATGTGGAGGTGTGTGGGATCAAGGGTGTTAAGAATTTCCATTATCATAAAGACAATGGTGTGTGGAAGATCCAGACAGAGGGTGCTAATCTGATGGAATTGTTATGTCTACCATATGTCGATATCGAGACGGTCTCCAGTAATAATATGTGGGAGGTGTATAATACGATGGGGATCGAGGCCACGCGAGAATTCCTGATTGAGGAATTTACAAATGTCGTGTCGTCGGACGGGACGTTTATTAATCCATCACACATCTTGTTGCTGGTGGATGTGATGACATACCAGGGTAATATTACTTCGGTATCGCGATACGGGATGAAGAAGGAACAGATGGGCGTGCTGAGCCGGGCGTCGTTTGAAGAATCGTTGGATCAGTTCTGTAATGCGGGATTCTATTCGGAAAAAGATATGATCAAATCGGTGTCGGCCAACATCATGGTGGGGAAACGATCAAGCATCGGATCGGGGTTGTGTAGCCTAATGATGGATTGGAATCAGATCAAGGGTTAGGATGGAAAAATGACTTTATCATCTATTGATAGGCGAACCGGTGGTGGAGTAAATTCAATATTTCCACAGGGAGGCCAAACACCATTTGTAATTGGGTGGACGTTTCCAAGGAAACCCACCAAAATAAAAAAAGAAGAAGAGGATACCCCCACCGCGCGTCTTTTTTTCTTTCTTGCCTTTAGATAGACAGAAACAAAATAATGGAACCTACTCCCGTACCCACACCCGCACCCGCAACCGCACCTTCATTCCCCACCAATCCATATCTTCAACCAGCCCCTCCGGGCACCCGTTACGCTCGTCCCAGTCGTCGTACTTGTGGATGCAGTGGTCGTCGGTAATGGCGTATTATTTCTCTTGGAAAACGTAGTCACATAAGCGTATCTTGACATGATGAGAGTCAGCATGGTCAACGTCAAAATATTAAAAACAATGACATAGAAATCTTTTCGTAGAATGCCGTAAACGATCCATGAACTTACACCCGTAGCGTGAATAATCATCATGATGGGAGAGAGACCCTCCATCTCGGTGGTGCGGTAGACGCGCAAGACCTGTGGAGCAAAAGAAAATGTCGTTCCAAGGCCTCCGAGCAGGCCTACGAGATAAGTGATGGAATGAGAAATTAACATTGGGGGGCGAAAAATTTACTTTTACAATCGTTTTTTTTTTATCCGGGACTCTATAAAAAAAAAACTCATGCCCTATTCGACCCTCATCGATATCCAGACCCTCAATGATTGTTATATGAGCGGATCCCCTTGCAAGCCTACTTATCCTCCGATGCTTGCACTGAACAATGGTCTTTATACCTTGAATGCCAATCCCAACCTTCCTATCAATTGCAGCACACCAGGACCCGTTCAGACTGTGATGATTCGACCTTCAATGCCTCCTGCTTCCAAAACCCTGATGACCAAGGAAAACTATCAATGTGCCTGTCAGACCAAGCGTCGCGATATTACTTATCCTTCTGACGCCGAGTATAATAATGTCAGTCCCTGACGTGCGCGAGATCAACATCCTGTCGCATCACTTCCTTGATTTGCAAAATAAAATATAAAATATAAAATTCTTTATTGTTCATACAATTTTTCATGTAAATTTCTACACAAAGTATCGATTATAAAATGCTTGACACGATCTTTATGTGTCGTTTCTTTAAATGTAAACATCCTATCAGTTTGTTTACTATGCTCGTTCTGAAAAAATTCTAAATGCTTAAGAGATACTTCAATTTCACCATCAAGATGACTAATTCCAAATACTTTCTTGAATTGTTCATCAATCTCTTTAATTATTTCTTGAAACAACTTTTCGTTATTCATTGTTTGTTTATTTTTTTTTAAACGGCGCGGTCACGACAAATCGTTCAATTTTTTTTTTAATCTTCGGGTGGAGGAGGAGGTAATAATGATGAATTGAGTGGATAAGACCAATTCAAGGTGGAATATTGGTCAAAAGAAAAGACGGGTGTTTCCATCACGTGTTTAAAATAAGAAAAATCGCTTTTATTCGCAGATGAAGACGGGGTTATCCAATGAGAAAAATCACTCCCCTCTTTTGAATACTCCTGGGAAGAATCAGAAATCTTGGAAACCACGGTGTACACCTCCAATCCATCCAAAGTGCCGTCTAATACCATGTTCTGATGGGAGATATGCATTCTTGTAAAATAAGAGGGATCCATGATCGAAGGAAAATGATTCCATCTCCCGCCTGTGTTGACATCGTAGATGCCCATCGTACCATTCGCCCATGCCACTACGATCTTGTACATATCCGAATAAACTCCGAGCGCCATTACAGGAAAAAGGCTCTTTCTCCGAACCATATTCACACTGGACAACATTTGCAACGGCGCCTCGGGAAAAGAAAAAGACCAGTTGATGACATGAACGGCTCCACTGAGAAGGGCCACTGAAATCTGGATGTCGGAGGTTACGCGTCGCAAATAGGCGTGAAAACGGACTACTGGTTCGGTAAAAGGAAAAGACGTGTTGGCAATCAACTTTTTCTTATCGGGACAATAGATATGCAAGACCTGGGTGATATCCAATATGTACAAAAAAGGAGGACAAAATTCAGCACGAAAGATTGGATCGGGTAACATGATATTGTGATGCATGGTAACATTATTTTCTTGACTCCAAATGATTTGATACAAACATCCCTCCTGAGTCACAATCACTGCGCCCATGTCCTCGTAGGGATCCTCGTACACAATACAACGACAAACAGGGGAAGGAACGGTCACAAAGGTTCCATTAGGAAGAAAAACGCCATGTTTTTGATTCTTTTCATCATAAAAAGAAATGATGCATCGTAGCTTTTGTTTCCAGAGGGTAAAATCCATGTCAGAAATAAAGGAATAGGGAAAGGGAAAGGTCATGCTCTGCATGCTACTTTTTTTAGCGGTCTGTCGTTTGAAATAAAAATTCTTGGAGGAGGGATGATAATATCCATAAAATTGTCCCGCCCGTTTGACAGAAAGAAATTGGATGGGACCCTGAGGATACCAAACCCGTTTTCGAAAGAGACCCTTTTTCCACACACTCGTCAGCTCTGTCCATCCACTACTACTCAGGATCATTATCAAAAAACATATCCATCCTTTTCTTGTCATCCGTATTTTCCTCACTTGAATTGTTTATCCAAAGAGGGGAACACTTTTTTTTTTTGTTCAAAATAACTCATTTTCTAAATCTTCGAGAACAAACATCGTAGTGCTGTCGGTACCTCCACCCGCCAGCGAATATTCGCTCACTCGTTGTTCGAAAAAGTTGGTCTTCCCATCCATGGAAATCTTTTCCATAAACGGAAACGGGTTCTTGTCGTAATATATCTTTTTATATCCAAACTGATTGAGAAGACGATCGGCACAATATCGCACGTATTGTTTCATCTGATCCGGGTTCATCCCAATCAGTTGCACGGTAAGACTATCACAGATGAATTCTTCTTCAATCTGAACGGCCTGGTGCATGATATTGTGTGCCTCCACTTCCTCCAGTTTTTCCACCAGATGCCGTGTATACAGCAAAATGGCAAATTCCGTGTGCAACGACTCGTCACGCGCGATCCATTCATTGCTCTTTCCCAGCGTTTGCACCATGAGTCCACGCTCCTTGAGCCAGAAGATGGCACAAAACGCCCCACTAAAAAAAAGACCTTCCACAATTCCAAACGCAAAGAGACGTCTCGCAAAAGAATTGTTCTTGTCATTAATCCATTTTAGCGCCCATGTGGCCTTCTTCTCGACACAGGGAATAGTATTAATGGCATCAAACAACTTTTCTTTCCTCTTGGGATCCTGAACAAAACTATCAATCATCAGCGAGTAGACCTCACTATGAATATTTTCCATCATTGCCTGGAAGCCGTAAAAACACCTCACCTCCGGAATCTGAACTTCGGAACAAAAATTTTTCATCAGGTTCTCAAGAACAATACCGTCCGAACCCGCAAAGAAAGCAAGAATATGCTCGATGAAATATCGCTCATTGTCGGTTAGTTTTTCCCAATCTTCTTTATCCGAGGTAAAATCAATCTCTTCTGCGGTCCAAAAGGCGTTCTTATGATCCTTATAAGCCTTCCAGATATCATGGTACTGGATCGGGAAGAGACAGAATCGGCTGGGGTCCTCACGGAGGAGAGGCTCGTTCGAGTGAGAAGGAGGATTCATCAGTAATTGGCTGTCGCTATCACTCGGACTGCTATTGATTCTATACACGTTGTTGGTTGTCGTATCATCATTTTCTTCATATAAAGAAACAGTGGTACGAATTTTTCTAAAAATTTTATCCGGTGAAGAGACTTCCATTTGTATATATATGTTTGATCTTAGGGTTTGTTTTTTTTTCCCATGAGAAAATTTTTTTTTCACCATTTTTTTTTTCCATTGGATTGCAATAAAAAAACAAAATGTCTTCGGCAAATAATAATAAACAAGGATGGTCTCATCAATACGGATATCCTCTTCCTCGTCCTCTGCAACCCCATCGTTCTTTTGTTGATTACGGAGTTGGTCATGGTCAATCCAATAATCACCACCAAGCACCTCCCCGACCCCCCGCGCCAGCGGGTGCGAATTGCCAGGGAGGAGTATGCACCCCCTCCTCACGTTATCCTTGTGGTTTTAGGAATTTTCATTAATTATTTATAATTCATAATGGGACGGTAAGAAGGGATCGGAGTGCTCTGAAGGGATACTGCGCGTCGAGGCATCTCTTGCTTTTCAATACCAGCAACATCCATCGCCTTGATAATCTTTTGATAATCACTGATATTAAGGTTAAGAAGAAGTTTTTTGATGTCGTCAAGACTATTCGAATTGGTGGCTGCATCCTGTGCAATCTTACAGATATTGCGGTAGGTTGTCATACTTACCTTACTGTTCACAATCTGTTTTAAAAAGGTATTGGCCTGGTTAGGAGTACAATCCAACAAAATAGCCACATTCTTGGAACATGTCATAAATTGAGAAGAAGCAATGCTGCCCAAAACAATGGCAATGATAATGAGAATGAGAATCACAATTACCACGCCCATCAGGAATCCCTGCAAGCCATTCATGATTTACTTTCTTTTTTATCTTCCAGCAGTTTTAAAAAAATTTTTTTTTTTTAAAGATTCTTTTTCCCCCGATTCTCCATGATAGGAGACTCTCTATTCCTTCGTCTCTCTCTCTTTTGCTCGTTGGACAAGGCCTGAAAGGGTTTGCACAATAATCGTGGATATGAAATAAAACATGGCATCGTAAAAGCCAATGGTCCTGTACTGGATTTCCAGGATTGTGCGACACATGGGACTGGATGCCGTGAAGAAAGAGTAGGCGAGGCCCACAAGCGAGGTCTGGACACAGAACGTCGTGTACAAAATAGTCGCCATCCAATGCGTAAACAGAAAAAGAACAAGGATCCCCATCGTGTGAAGCGCCGCAGTCATCATCGGGTGAAACATTTAGTCCTGTTGTGTGTAAGTGTCTGTATGTGTGGGAAAGCAAAATAAAGAGACTCCGTAAAAATAAAAGTCATCAACAATAGTGTCAGTCCATCAATCCAAGTCAAACAAACCCCTCCGGTCCTTCATTTTTTTTTTCTATAAATTAAAATCGATAAATATAAAAAAATGCAAAACATTCTTTGTCTACGAGACACAAGAATCAATCCTCTTCTATCCTCCTATCAACATCTTTTGAAAGAAGACAATTATTTCAAATGTCTGCCATTGATTATCGCCAGCTTGCCCAGCGCAGAAGAACGACAAAGAGCGTTGGAGCAATCCTTGCACCGAGATCTTCTACAGAGATACGCGCAATCATGGCCAGAAATATGTCAAAAGCTGATTTCCATGCTTTCTTCTCCCAAGACCCGTGAAGAAAAAACAGCCCTCTTTCTCTCTCTACAAAATCCTCCTCTCGTACCAAAGAGTATTCAAATCCTGGGTAAGAATCTTTCTGCTCTTACTATGGATCCTGAGCAAGAAATTCCAATCACTTTGTGGAATCCTGCGACAGGAGTCATGAAATATAAACAATTGCGACCACGAGAGGTGGAAACCAATCCCGCCTTATACTTAAGACCCTATATTGGATATTATGTATCGCGAAAGTATGATGGATGGCAAATGACATGGAATGGTGCGACCAGAAAATTGACCAGTCATACGGGAAAAATTGTGTTTGATGCACCTGAATGGTGGACCCGGTTTCTGCCCGCTCAATACACGATTGCCGGGGAACTCATCATCCCTGGAAAACAAGCCGCCAAGGTCTCCTCCTTGAGAAAAAAAACGTGCCCGGATTGGGCTACCGCACTCTTTATGGCGTTTGATATCCTGGGTACCGTTTCAGTACCGTTTGAAAAAAGAACCAAAAAGCTTCAACAAATTGTCGAAAGATCGTGTGGACAAGATCCGACCTGTCCTTTCCGCTACGTAGAGCAGGTTAAGATGAAATCCGTCGAAAATATTTGGGAATACTTTAAAAAAATAACTTATGATCAGGGTGGACAGGGAATCGTGATAACACGTCCCGGATCGTTTTACGTGCCTGGAGGCAGTCGATCCAATGAACGCCTGAAATTAAAAAAGAGAGAAGATACGGAAGCCATCGTGATCGGGTATAACGAGGAAGGGGTGCGTCTGACAAGTCTGTTGGTACGAATGGTGACAAATCGTGCCGTGTTTAATCTGGGGGTGGGGTTTACCGATAAGGAACGACACGACTATAAAAAAGAATTTCCCATTGGATCGTTGATTAAATTTTCTTACCGAGAGCTTACCGATGAGGGCAAGCCTAAGGAAGCGCGGTTTGTCCAACATCGATTGGAAAAATAGAATGAAATGAACAGGAAAAAAAAATTTCACGATGTATGTACATAACAGGGTCTGTAAGATTGCATTTTTTTTTTATAGATAAATAAAGAAAGAAAAAATGTCGACTACTAAGATCATTCTTGTCACTGGTGGTACCGGTTTTATTGGTAGTCATCTATGCGAGGCCTTGCTTGCACAGGGGCATCGCGTCCTCTGCCTGGACAACAATTTCACGGGATCATTGGACAATATCGAGCCTCTTCGTACCAATCCCCGTTTTGAATTCATCCGTCACGATGTCACCGAGCCCATCACACTGGAGATCGATCAGATATACCATCTTGCGTGTCCCGCATCGCCCAAGGACTATCAATACAATAGCATCAAAACCATCAAAACAAATATCCTGGGCACGCTGAATATGCTGGGTCTGGCCAAACGCACACGGGCGCGCATCCTATTGACGAGCACCTCCGAGGTTTATGGGGATCCGCTGATCTCGCCTCAGACCGAGGAATACTGGGGCAATGTCAACCCCATCGGGATACGCAGCTGTTATGATGAGGGCAAACGATTGGCCGAGACACTCATGATGGAATATCATCGAAATTGCGGTGTGGATACCCGCATCGCGCGTATCTTTAACACGTACGGTCCTCGTCTAAATCGGAACGACGGTCGTGTGATTAGCAATTTCATCGTCCAGGCGCTGGAAAGCCAGCCCATCACGATCTACGGGGACGGCTCTCAGACACGCAGTTTCTGTTATGTGAGCGACCAGGTAGATGGACTCATCAAGCTCATGAATTGTGAAAAGGAATACCATCTACCGATCAACATTGGCAATCCAATCGAGAAATCCATGCTCGAGATTGCGTCTATTATTCTGCGTCTCACGGGCTCTTCGTCTCCCGTGGTACATGAACCGTTACCCCAGGATGATCCGATGCAACGACGTCCCGAGATCACCAAGGCAAGGACAATCCTGGGCTGGGAGCCACAGGTGGGTCTGGAAGAGGGACTGCTCAAGACGATCGAGTATTTTAAGCAGTAAGGACTGTTGTAGCCAGACTCACGAAAAGAAAAAATGATATTTATTTTCTCTCTCTCTTGAATTCATGAACAAGAAAAAGGATGCAATTACAAGGAGAAGATCCTGAATCCGAGTGTTCCATTTGTTTTGAAAAAAAGATGGACACGCCAACGACAGGTAACCCATCGATGTGTCGGCATTGGGAGACGATCTGTCGACCATGTATCGACAAGCTGAGAAAAGATTGCTGTCCATTCTGCCAGCAGGATTGGTCCCGCGCGTTGGGAAAAAAAAACATGGAGGATATTTGGTATGCCGTGTTGTACATGATTGTTGTTCTGGAGGACGATGTTCCTCTCTTGAGTCATCTCTTGGACAAACGCGGGTTCCAATTGACAGAGCCCTATCCTTTTGAGATTGGATGCCAGTTTTTGACGGGAGAAACCGACGTCAAAGAAGGGGTCAAAGTATGGGATGAGCTTCCAGCGACGGTGAGACAAAAGATGAAAGCCACGTTTCTAAAGGCCCAGGATATTGAATGGGATTCAGCGAATCAATCCTACGTGACACGATTCTAAATGAAGAGGAAATCGGTCAAAATTATTGGAGAAGACACTTCGTGGCGTTGAAGGGAATGAGCACCTCGGGGATGATGTTGACCACGGTGTTCTGGGCGGTGGTGCACGAGGAGCAGATCTTCACATTGTTGACAATTTTGAGACGGGCAAGGAGGGGAAGACTGTTGAGAGAGCAGAGAACGGTGTTACCCTGGGCGCCGGCGGGCACCTGCTGGCCAGAAACGTGATACAGCAGGATCTGTACAATTTCTTCATCGGTTAACGTGGCAATGATGGAAGCAATCGCAGCAAAGGCGGCATTGGTGGGCAGGTACACGGTGCCATTCTGGAGGGCGAGGACGGCGCCGGTGAGGTTGTACTTGTCGAGGAGACCGGCAATTACGCTCAGATTAGGCTGGGCGAGGATGACGAGGAGAGAGCAATACGAATTGCAACAATTCGTATAACAATTGGAATAGCAAGGCATGATGATGATATATCTATCTATTCCTTCCTCAACATTATCTTTTCGCATCACGTATTTTCCATCTCTGTTTTGAAAAAAAAAATTCCAGACCAAGAATAAAAAAAAAAAATAAAATAAAATGCAACAACCAGCACCACCGCCTTTCAAAACAGGAGACGAAGTCATCTTTGTGGGCAGCAATAAGACGCAGCAGGGAAAGACAGGTACTGTCACCACGCCGCCAGAGATCAGCGCCGGTCTTTGGAAGATGCGAGTCCAATGCCATGATCCCACCGTAAAATGGATCCTACGTCCATGCACCGACTTTAAAAAAGTGCGTCGACAGCAACAACAACAACAACAACAACAGGTGGTCGTCGTTCAACCGAGTGCACCCACTTTCCATGTCGGCGACAAGGTCGTCCTTGTCAGTGAAAAGAGCCGATACAGGGGCGCGACGGGTACCGTGCGCACAGCACCAGTGATAAGTGCCGGTGTCTGGAAAATGAGAGTCCTTGCCGATGATCCCAACATTAATTGGAGCCTGCGTCCCTGTGCCGAATTCCGTTTAACCTAACCACCTTTCTTTTTTTTTATTGGGAAAAAAAGAAGAAAAATTGCTCGAGGATGTTTCGATCATCCGACCTTAGGGTTATGGGCCCCACGCGCTTCCTCTGCGCCACCGAGCATGTTTATCAATAGCAATAGAAAAAATGTTTTTTTTTTGTTTCAAAGTATCTTTACTCTTTAAATCGTGGTGTATCCGTCCACCAACGCTCAAGTATTCCCCAATCAGGGGATTCCCAATATTCTTCTTCCAAGGGATTATAAATAAGTAGACGATAAGTATAATCATTATCTCTAAAAGCAATAGCTACACCACTATCATAAGAATGATCATCAATACCTATGGGAATTTCTTGTAATGCCTGAACAGTATTTAGTCGCTCTCTGGCTGTCGCAGTGAAGGCTTGTACAAAGGCTGATTTATGCTTTTGTAATTGACGCAATTGGGCTTGCAATCGGGACCGTCCTATGGTATCCATTAATTTTCCACGAGACGTGGGACTAAGAGAAGCGAGTAATTGATCCATATCATCTTGTTGATCATCATGATCTTGCCCTGCGCCTACTTTGGGAGGTGGTTGACGAGCATATTGAGCATTGGCCTGTTTCAGTTTGCTCTGAAGCTCTTCGGTGCGCCGTTTCCTTAATCGTTCTAACATGAGATATTTAACCCTGTCCTCCACCTTCTTTTTTTTTTCTTGCGTCATCATGTCAAACGAAGTTAAAAGAGTTGTTGTGAAACCATTGCTGAAACCATTGCCGTCGTATTCTTCGACTATTTTTATCACATGATATCGATCTTGTGACTCATTGTATACCACGTAATATTTGTAACCCTTTGTGCGCATATATCTTTTCACTCGATCTACTTTGTCATAAATTTCTATATATTCCGGACCTCTAATAAAATTTTCAGCGCCTTGAATAGATGTTGCTATTTCACGAGGAATGATGCAAATATCTGACTTTCTAAATCCTTCCCCATAAATTGATTTAATTGTTTGGATTGCTTTTTGCATTAGTTTCCAAGATAAAGCTCGGAGACGATTTTTTCTATCCGATTGGATCATTAATTTTATGGCTTGTCTTAATTTGATCATATCGGGATCGGGATCTTTTGAGCGTGGATTATAGAACAAATTCCAACCAGAACCAGATAGCAGGCTTTTAAACGTAGCGATATCTATTTTTTTGACCTTTTTTGGATGAATAAATAGAGGGGGATTGGGATAAAACGGTTTCAACATATCGTAAAAATTATACGTATCAAGCGGTGGTACAGGCGGTGGTGCTAAAAAAGAAATTATGCGGAGTATATTATCCATGGGAAGAAGGTTTATAGGTAAATTACGGAATGTAGAACGATAGCGACGTACAATCGTCAAGAGACATTCGATCATTTTGGAAGAAACGTTTTTTTCCTCCAATTTCGTTTGCAATACTTCCAAGGACAAGTCATGTTTACTAAGAAAAGGTAGTAGGTCTTGATACAGGATAGACGCGTCCGTATCCATCTTTTTAATTACTTGTTTAATTTGAAAATTATTTTTTTTTTTATAAAGATATACAAAATTGCAAGATTAGAGCTTTCAATGACAACAGAACTTGAAAAGACGATTGAAGTATTGGTTCTTGAATCCATTTATAATCCTAAATCGGACTTGATTGCATTAGAAGCAAGATTAAATGAATTACTACAAAAAATTTCATCGGAAAATAGAACAAAAGCGGTGAATTGCTTGATGACGATTGTGAAGAAATATAAAAAAAAAACATTGACGGATATTCCTATACATGTTATGAAAGACTCATTATTTCCATATATGAGTACACGTGATTTATCTCGATTTTTAACAGTGAATCGTCATCCTGCGGAAGATTCAGATTTGATTCAACCCCAGATGGATCGTCGCAAAAAAGTGTATTTAGAAAGAAAGAAAAGATTACAAACAGCATTAGCAGTGTTTAATTCAAGTAATAAAAAGTATAAAGCAAGACAGAATTCTAATCGAGTTTTAAAACAAGAAATAAAAAAAGGAGCAACTTTTCGTCAAATAAAACCTTATTTACGACTTGGAAAAAAAAATTATTATAGCACGGACTATCACGAAGATTTATTATTAACATTGATGAAAAGAGAATATGACCTTGGAGTGTTATCATTAGATAATATTTTTAAATTTTTTGGAGAACACCAGATTTTTGGAATACAAAATTACTGGGATAGAGAAAAAGTGGAGCAAGAGGGGCGTAAAATGCTTATTTGTTCTAAAGCAACAATTCGCGATTTTATCGGATATATAATCATGAAAGACTATGAAAGAGGGATTCCACTTACAGAAATTTATTCCAAAATTAAAGGTAATTGGTCTTTTAATTGGTCTTATATCGAAAGCCCGGCATTAGATAGATCCCTGTTAGCTCCAGTCCTCTCGGTTCTTATTGAAAAAGAAGCTCAAAAAGGGGTGTCGTTATTCCAAATGATACCCATGACATATCATTTAAAATGGAAACAAATAAAAGAATTAATCAACCTTCAATATAAAGAAGGTATATTGACTATGGATCAGGTACAGACCTTATTGAAAAATTATCAAAAAAAAATCATCGATTTAACAAGGGATGATCCCCGTGATAAGCATCTTGATCAATTGATTCTATCTCTACAGTCTCATGGTCAGAAATGGCCATAAATGAGTCCTATCTAAAAAAGAATAAAATTGTTTTTTAAAAAGTGGAGGAACACGTTTTTTAAAAACTCTATTAGAGAATAGCAACACTGATGAATGAGTGTCCTGTATGTCTGGACGATCTGGTGAACAAGTCTTTTTTGATGACGGCGTGTCGTCATCCGATCTGTAGCGAGTGTTTTATACGCCTGACCGAAGCAATCTGTCCCTGTTGTCGACGGGATCTGACTAAGCAACTCCCCCCTGCATTTCTTACGATCATGCCTCTCAAGATACCCGAGTCCCGCGCCACAACCACGAGAACCACCACCACCACCACTACCACCACCACCACCACGAACAGAACCATCAATGTCTATAGCCTAACGGACTTCCCACCATTGTAAACATTCATATCCCATCTTACGATTGTATGACAAAGGGACGCATATATTCTTCTTCCGTTTTGACACGCTTTTCAGGAGGCAAAGGATGCACGGAGGAGGCATGATAAGGGTCGGTACCCGTTTCTAAAAAATATAAACGTCGAGCTTTCTGACGAGCCTTAAATTCCAAGATATCGTTTATCGTCTTTTTCTCTCCACACTGCGACCATCTTCCTAACGGGGTGGGCTTGGGCTTGGGAAGGGTAGGAATGAATATTTTTATCCATTTCATTTTTATGTCAGCTTGGCTTGGTTTGGCTTGCTTTGCTTGGTTTTTGGGAAAAAAGATAAATTCACTTTTTTTTTTTTGGTCCAGGCCAACTGGTCTCAATACAAGACAAGATAGGCCATGGCCTATCTCTGCGTCCCGACGACAAAACAAAAAGAAAAGTGTTTGAGATTTTTTCAAAAAAATTAAAAATTCTGAAAAGGTTTTTTTTTTTAGTTTCTGACCAAAAAAAGACAAAAAACACCCGTCTACCCATTAGTACCGGCTGGTAGTAAGGTGGGAAAAGAAGACAAGTAGAGATAGGCGTGTGAAGGGAGTCTCAGCAATAAAACAAAAAAATAGAACGTGTTTGAGATATTTTTGTTTTTTCAATAACAAATCTGAGAAGGCTTTACATTGGTATATTAAGTTCGGAAAAAAGATTGGATAACAGAGTGAGAATAGGTATGTTTTCTTCTGTCATGAATGGAATCAACTGATTGATTGGCGTTCCTCTTTTATATTCTTTTAATATAAGGTGATACCATACCATCGAACGATCAAATCTATAATCTGATCTCTCGGGCGAGCTATGTGGCAATATGTAAGGAATAAATTTTTCGAATGACTCTTTACTTTGTGAATGTTCATTTTGAATAATGCCATACAAGAGATAATAATCTGGTGGTGTGATGAAAGGTACTATTTCACTAAATGGCGTATTTTTAGTATAATATTCTTCTTGAATAAGCCAACCCAAAAGATCTGGATAACCTCTATCAGGAATGTTTTGAGGCGTGATGTATCCTACTAATTCGTGGAAGGGCGTTCCCCTTTGATATTCTTTTGTTATAAGTTCATTCCAAAGATCCGAACGATCTTTTCCATCAGGAATGTTTTGAGGCGTGATGTATCTTACTAATTCGAGGAAGGGTGTTCCCTTCTTATTATATTCCCAATCGATAATATCAAACATCATACCTGCACGTGACATATCACTTGGAAAGTTTTGCGGGGTGATAAAAGGTACTAATTTGCTGAACGGTGTTCCCTTATCATATTCAGCCCGTATTAATTGTCCCCATGATTTGAATTTTTTCTTTTGAAGCAATGCTTGATATTCTCTTTTTTTTTGCCTCCAGTGTTGTTTCCAACGTTGTTTTAATTGATCCATCCTCTCTTTAGAAGTCAATAATTTTCCCATCGAAAGCGTGGACAGATAATTCGTTGCATCCTGTATTCCCAAGAATTTTGATATATCTCGAAATGTTTCTTGAGCAACTAATTCATGTGGATGTCGAGTCTTTTTTACAATCGCCAATAAACATTGTATAAGATTCTCCAAATCCTTTGAATCTCTATAGCCCATTTTTTCCATAAGCAAGGAGCGTAATTGTTGCTTTTTTTCGATAATTTTAGAATTGGAAATAATAATCGGTAAAAGTAATACCACCATGTCATCTCTTTTCATTTTTTTGGCAACCGGTTGCTGAAACTGTTGATATTGCAATTGCATTTTATATAAAATAATTGTTTTTTCCAATTCTTCGCATAAAAATGTATTCTCTATTATTTTGAGGGACTTGATAAGATGTATTGTTTGCAATAATGGATTTTCAGCAGATGAATCCATAGTCCGGTTGTACCGTGTAACAACAAGAATAGGAGCGCAAGCGCTCGCTAAAAGGTTTTATTTGCCAATGCAAAAACAAATAAAACATTGTGTGGTGTGGTGTGGTGAATAACTACTACTGGCTTACTAAGACTTAATCCACCTCCTCGATGACAGGCTCGCTGGGAGTAGAGGCCTCCTTCCCTTCTCCTTCTGCCTCCTCCTCGCCGTCCAGTTCCTCGACATCCGCAGGAGGCTCAGGCGCTCCCTCCGGTCGCGGAGGCTCTGCACTATTCTCCTTCAGGTACGTCTGGAACGCATCCTGACGCTCCGTGATCTCGGCCTTGGTCGCCGAAGGGTTATAAGAAAGCCACTGCAACTCCTCCTCAATCTTGTCCAGGATCTTCTTGACATTCGGATCCGAAGACTCGGGAATATTCGTCTTCTGGCTGTACAGAAGGCTCTCATACGCATTAAAGGCATCGCGATTCTCCTTGAATCGCTCATCCTCCTCCTTGTACTTCTCCGCGTCCCCCACCATCCTATCAATCTCCTCCTGCGATAAACGATTCTTGTCATTGGAAATGGTCAGGTTCTTGCTTACTCCCGACGCATTGGTACACTCCGCCGACACATTCAGAATACCATCCGCCGAGATGTCGTACGTAATCGAGATCTGTGGCACACCACGAGGCATGGGTGGGATCCCCTCCAGATCAAACGATCCCAGGACATTGTTATCACGACTCCTCTGACGCTCTCCCTCCAAGATCTTGATCGTACACTTGGGCTGATTGTCCGCATACGTACTAAAGGTCATCTGCTTCTTACAAGGGATCGTAGTCCCACGCTTGATCATCACCGTAGACACCTCCCCCGCCGTCTCGATCCCGATCGAGAGCGGGGTCACATCCAGGAGCAAAAGATTGCTCGTCTTCTCTGACTCAATACCTCCCAGGATCGCCGCCTGCACCGTGGCACCATACGCGACACACTCATCAGGATTAATTCCCGTGTTGGGCTCCTTGCCAAAGAAATCGCGCAACAACGACTGGACCTTGGGAATACGCGTGCTTCCACCCACCAGGATCACATCATCCACCTGTGCCTTGCCCAGCTTGGCATCCTCCAGCACCTTGACCACGGGATCCAGCGTCTTGCGGAGCACATCCCCCACCAGAGACTCAAACCGGGCTCTTGTCAGGGTGTACAGAAAATCAATACCCTGGTACAGCGAATCCAGCTCAATGGGCGCTGTTGTCGAAGCACTCAACGTCCTCTTGGCACGCTCACACGCCGCATGCAGACGACGACGGGCACGCTTCTCATTGCTCACATCCAGCCCCGACTTTTTCTTGAACTCCGCGATACAATGCTCCACCAGGATCTGATCCAGATCCTCACCCCCCAGATGCACATCCCCCGCGGTCGCCTTGACCTCAAACACCCCATCCGACAGATTCAGCAGAGACACATCAAAGGTCCCACCACCAAAATCATACACCAGGATATTCTTCTCCTTGCCATCTGCACACTTGTCCAGCCCATAGGCAATGGCCGCCGCCGTGGGCTCATTAATGATACGGAGGACATTCAGACCCGCAATGACACCGGCATCCTTCGTCGCCTGACGAGAGGCATCATTGAAATACGCCGGCACCGTCACCACACAATCCACCACATCGCCACCCAGGTACGCCTCGGCGATTTGCTTCATCTTCCCCAGGACCATCGCCGAGACCTCCTCGGGACTCAGCTCCTTCTTTTCCTCCTTGTAATTGACAGAAAAATAAGGCTTGTTGTTCTTGTTGATGACCGTGCATGACATATGCTTGATGTCATTGGTCACCGTGGGATCATCAAAACGCTTGCCAATAAAACGCTTGGCATCAAAAATGGTATTCTCGGGATTCATGGTCGCCTGATTCTTTGCCGCCTCGCCCACAAGCCTCTCCTCCGAAAAAGCCACCCAACTGGGTGTGGTACGATTTCCCTGATCATTGGTAATAATTTCGACACGATCATTCTGCCACGTCCCCACACAGCTGTAGGTGGTTCCAAGATCGATACCGATCACACGCTTGTTCTGTACGGATTGTGCTGTCTCTGCCATTTCTTCTCGTGATATTTTTTTGGTTTGGTGTTTGAATAAAGACTCTTAAAAACTTTAGATCAATTTTTTTTTTCAAAATGAAATGTGGCAGTATTGAAAAAAAAAACTGAATAATCTTGGACCTGGGCCACTGGAAACTTATGAGTTGAGTTTCCACGTCTATCACGGTATCTAAATCTCCATTCTTCTTTCTCTCCCCCAGAAATATGGAAAAGGTCAAGAGATCTGATGTATGGCAGACCTGCTGGATAGGAGTTGGCAACTGTATCTGTTCAACAAACAACAACGGGGGCAGGTTTACAAGACATCAGATGTATGGCAGATATGCTCGGACAAGTCGGATAAGAGCTGGGAACTTTATTTATTAAAGAGGCAAGAACGGGGACAGGAGCGGAAACGCCTTTGTTCTGGATCATCCTAATCCTGGTTCTATTTTTTCTTTACCTGAAAATAATTAGAGGCTATTCTATTGATCTCAAATTGTTTAATAATTTGTTCTTTTATTTTCTTCAACATTTTCTTGTCCACTCCTTTTTGGACCTCCTCGTCCATTATTATTTTAATGGTATCACGAATTGCTTTCTCTGCAAGATTCTTCTTGTCGTAAAAAATAGTAAATCGATTAGTTTTTTTCTTAAAGTCAGCACGCAACCTATTGTATACGAGGTCTGAAATCTTCTCGATAAGCTGTTCCTCTAATGCGCCAGAAGTAGCAGGCACGGATACAGATCGATGCGCTTGGGCTTGTTTTTGTTTTTGAAGGGCTTGTAATCGGGATAAATCATTCAGGTTTCGTTTCATTTCCAAGAAATCCAAATAAGGAGAAAGCTCTAATGCCTGTCTTTGCCGGCCACTATCGATGATCTCATTGAATACCCTAATCTCTTGTGCTGTCAAGGGCTCGGGAGAGTCTTTCAAGCCCTTCAATCGATGGAAAAGAGCCACCCTTTTCTTGACAAGCTCATCGACGAGCATCTGTCGCTTTTGTTGAGTTTGCAAAGGAGCAAGAGAATGCGGAGCATAAAAATTTCCGTCTTTCAAATGGCGTTGGATGGCGCTACGCTGGTACGGGCGACCAGCGGGATCACCACGGAGTCGGACTGGATCGACATAGAGCTCGAATAACAAGGGATCTTCTACTCTCAACTCGACTTCATTCCATTCGAGTTCTGGAGATAGAGCTTGTTGTGCTGGCGATTCTTCTTTCCAGAAATCAGGATACGGAAATAAAGATTTCATTCGTTGATGAAAAGAACGTTGTTGAGGTTTTACGACAGCAGCAACAGACGGTTTCGGTAACGATGGTTTAGATGGTTTAGGGCGAGTAGTATCCGAACGAGTCCCCATCGCAATAAGCTCCTCATCTGTCAATCCAACGGAAGGAGAGGAAACAGGGGCTGAAGAAGCTATAGAATGAAAATCATCAAATTTCTTTTTCGATGTTTCTTTCCCATTGATATAGTACTTGGTTGTTTTTCCAACAGTCCTGAATCCGGTACGGATCGCATATTCATTCTTTGGTGTTTTCATAAAGGTTCCCTCGCTAAGATTTCCATTTTCTTTTATTTCCCCTTCTATCATATACTCATCGACAAAATTTCCATCAAGAACCTTATAAGATTGCGATGTTCTTCTCACTAAAATCCCTTTACCATGGAGGATGTAACCTCCGTCACTATTTTTAAAAGTTCCAAATTTTTCTTCCGTATTAGAAATTTCTTTTAAAACTTTCAATCCTCTAAAACCCCGATAAAAGTCCCCGTAAAAAAAAGAACCAAATACTTTGTCATTTCCTATAGGTATTGCTTCTATAGGTATTGCTTCTTCAAATCCCCTGAATTTTTCACCTTCATTATCAAATATACAATTGAGTGTCATACGTATAAACCCTGCTTCAATAACTACTTTACCAATATATAGATCTTTAGCAAAAGGAAAAAAAGTACAGCTTTTTAATTTGCCATATTTAGCCGCGTCATGGCCCTTATAAAGATTATCAAGATCCGCTTTTGCTTTTTCAATATTATATATAATATCGAGAAGTTTATCCAGTCCATCGGAAAAAGTGAATGGATCGGCTCCAATGGCTCTTAAACGGGAATAGACGGTAATCAAATTCCCCTCTCCCATAATTTTCATAAATTCTAATAATAAGTGGGGAGGAACAGATAACTTTAAACATTTCAATAAGATGGACATATTTAATATATATCCAGAAGTGTTTGGTGAATATTCACATGATCCCTTTTTTTCCTGTGTCAAACGAAGATAAGTATAATAAGTGACTGGTCTTCTGAAATCAAACCCTTGATAAACCATAACATCATGGTCTTCCAAGATTTTCTTAATCTTGGCAATTGTGGGTGGAGTATATTTTTCTATATCCTTCACCAATAGATAGCAATCATTGATACGTTGTTTGGCCTCGGGATGGGACACAATCGTTTCCAGGATATCTATATCGTCCAGCGCATAATAAAGCACGCCTTTTTCTTCCTCATCCATTACCGATAAATCCGTTTCACCACCATGATTTAAAAGATTCAAGACCTCGTTCTTATCCTTTTTTTTTACCGCTTCATGCAATCGATACATTCTTTATTTGTTTTCTATTTTGAAAAAAAAAAATAATGCATTTTTCAATCGTGAGTACCCGTTGTTGTTGTTATCACTCCGTATTCCTTTGACTCATCAAGGAAAGGAAGGCCTCCATTTTCAAAAAGTATCTTGGAGGAAGAACACCGTCTATACCGGAGGTAAGAAGGACATCATTATCCGATCGGTAAAAAACAATACCATCCTCCATGGCTTTTTTCATATCGATATGAATCAATGTATCACAACCCGCTCTTTTTCCCGATCTTGATTCTAAACTTGCCGACAAGTGGATATGCTTCCGATTCATCACTTTCAAACCTGTGGTCTTGATGGATTCCATATTCTTTTGGTACGTCGCATGGAAACACATTGGAAATGGCTCCGTGATCCGAGTAAGCATCAAGTCGTCTTGAATTCCCTCTATTTCTAAAGAATGTCCTTGATTTGCACGGATGTAAAAGTCACCCGATTCATCATCAATGATCATCTTGTACCTCTTTTTCTCATCCTCGGCAACGATTCTTTGTAACGATTCAAGATTGTAGGATTGGAAATCCTTGAGAGACAACAGGTCGTTCACCCTGACAAATCCATCTTGACGGACTTTTAAACCTGCCGATGTTGCGCCATGACGGAGGATATACGAAAGTTTCTTGCTCATTTTTATGATTTCTGAAAATTAAAAAAAACAAAAACATATACAACAACGAGGTATGAAATTATACTTGATTTTCTTTCGGTGGTGTTGAAACTCGTTCTTATTTTTTTTACCGCTTCATGCAATCACGATACATTCTTATTTTTTTAAAAAGAGCAACCTGTATCACCATTCAACAAAGAATTAAAAAAAAAAATTATAGGCGAATAAAATCCTGCATCTGAAGGAGAATAGGAACCCTGTGGTGGAGGAACTCGTCCTCGTCGTCTTCCCCATAGGCCTCTTCAAAATCCTCATACGCCTTCTTGAGCTCCTCGCCCCGGAGATTCCCACGAGTCAGGATCCGGCAGATATGATCCGGAGCGACTGATGCGACACCAGGAAAATGCGCGCTCCTGTAGGCCGTCCCAATCTCGATCTTGAACTTGTCGCTGGGACCTACCCAAAACGTGGCGATAAAGTAGTGGCACGTTCCAAGGTGTTGGCGGACCACCTCGGGATCGGTCACCGTCATATGCGCGCCCTGGAACGGCTTGCCGACATGACGCACCATCATCGCAAGACTCGGAGACACCGTGGAAAACGGGGCCTGTACAAGACGAAGGGGTGCAGGCCTTGAAAGCTCAAACTTGAGCTGGACGACGGTATCCCGCTTCAGAGGATCCCATGCCGCGTTCTCAATCTTGCGGTATTCAATGACCTTGGGAAGAACAGAGCGAACCGTGGCTTCGTTCCGGACGTCCACCGCGTTCATCGCCGAGAGCGCCTTTCCTGCGGTCTCCACAAGCTGGCACTCTTCCTCCGAGTACGAACAGAGATGGTCGGTGGCATCCGAATACGTGGTGAAAAACGGCTGGTCCATCAACTGCTTCTGTGCGTCCGTGAGACGGTCCGTTGGGAAAGGCTCCTCCACAATCACCTCGCCACCAAGGATCGAGGGTGAGCTCTTGAGCGCCTTGAGCAGTGCGACCGCGTGAGCCTCGTCCGTCTCGGGGCATACCTCCATAAACGCCCTCCTCAGATACGAGGTCAGGTTCTGGATAGGCTTCATCGATTGCGGTGGTGTGATGGTGTTGTTGTTTTCTGTGTGGAATAAAAAAAATCAAAACAAGAGAGGTCAGATTTTGTTTTGATTGTGTCAGTTACTCGATACTCCTTCTCCTCATCTGGAAAAGCGGGGGACAGGCTTCAGTTTTTTTTTCACAAAACTCTATTGAGAATATTTTTGTACATCTTTACGAAAATTGGCAATCGTGATATCGTATTTGGTCACGAGAGGTCCTTCTCTTGCGTCATCGTAGACATTTTTCAGCATCTGGATATCCTCCATGACCGTTTTTTCCATGAGCCATCGTGTCAACCAATCCCCAATCACATTGAAAACAGGAAAATACGGATCCAACCAGAAATTGCGGTAGATCTTCCAATACAAAAGCGTCTTTTTCTTGGAGATGGGCACCGATCGTGTAAAAACCGTCTTGATGAGTTCATTGGCAAAGACGCGTGTAATCGTATTCGTAGGAAGATGGTATTCATTCTGAACAATGACTTTGGGGGATTGTCCCACGCGTGACGAGATGGTGTTGGCATTGGGCGCGTACATGAACTGCGCCTGGAAAGAAGTGTTGCTGAGACGCTTGGTGCGAATGTCGTAGGGCAACGGGGATTCCCGGCTACCAAAAGAATGGACATAAGAAATGTGAAGCATGTCCAACAGATTCTCGCACACGGTCATGTAATTATTATTAACCACAATATAGCCATCGACTCCACGAAATCCATCATCTGCTTCCTCGGGGGGATAAAAAACATCTTCCTTCTGTTCTTCCTTCTTATCGTTAATATCGTCACTGGAATGAAGGGGACGAAAGAAAAGGAAATCATCACGAAACTGTACAGGGAAACGCTGAAGAGTAATCTTGGATCGGAAGCTCTTGAGATTCTTCTTATCGGGATTAGGAATCTTGCAAAAATTACCATCACAAAACTCAAACCCGTGATATCCACAGATCAGATTTCCTTCTTCATTGACACAACCGGCCTCGCCAAAGGAGGCCCCCTGATGAGGGCAGATATCACTGTGCAGGATATACGATGTATTGGGTTTCTTGTAACAGACAAGGGGTGTATCACAAAACATGACTTTCTGAATATTCTTCTTATTGACATCATTCAGCTCCTTGGTGGGGATGATGGGGTACCAGAAAGGCATCACGCCCTTGTTCTGAAAAAAAGCCATAGTGGTTGTTCTTGTCGTTATGGTGGAAAGCAATAATACGTTCATTATGATTATGAGTCGCATTGTTTTCTGTACCCAATGCATGTTTTTTTGAATAGAAAAAATAAATTATCAATTTCCTCTCGATCAATATTTTTTTTTTCAAGTGCCGTTGTGTTTCTGGGGGAATGAAAAAAAAAATTGAAATGAGGAGCGTATACTTGTCTGCGTTTATCAACGTTGCAAGTCTTTTTATTGTCTTATTTTTTGCTAATCGACAAGAAAGAGAATGAATCCAACAGGTTGTCATCCACAGTATCCGAATTGCAGGCTTCATTGTCCTTCTCCCCAAGCCCATCGGGCCATGTTTGTCGCATTAACAACAACAAAACGTACATCGTCAGCCCCGCCAGTACGCAGTCCAAAGATTGATTACGACAAGCTTCACCTTTTAATGAACAAGATGGAAGAGCAAAAGTAATTTTCGGTTACACCCGACTGTCATAAGAGCAGGTAAGGATGGGTGTGTAACCACCGTAGGTACATTGAGCAATACCATACTTGTCTTGTTTCTGATGAAAAATATGCGCTTCTGAATTGGGAAACGAATTCTTGCCCTGAGGGGAAACGCCGAGTAGAGAATCGTCAGGATTGGCTACAGCGACAGGAGGAACAGGAGGCTTGGACGACGATGAAACAAACGATTCCATCGCGACGGCAGTGTAACGTGTGCTCAAGAGGATTATCGTGAGAATTAAAATAATCAAGATCAGCAAGGCATTGACGATAGAGATCGTGGTACGTATCATTTTAATCGCAAGAATGAAAAATAAAATTTTTTGATTTTATTTTTATTGTCAGGAATGCCAGAAGAAAAAAATAAAAACAATCAATCGAGTGGTCGCCACACCTAATTAAGAATACATGCTGAGATGTCGGGGTGTCCCGTTCACATCTTTGAGCAAAATATCCATCATCTCTGTGCTGAGCGAGATGGGCCAGGCCAAGGGCATATACTTGGCGGGAAGAGAAAACGAGCATTGGATTGCATCCTGATTGGAGACCAGGAAGCTGATCTTGCTCAAGAGGTCCTTCAGATGCTTTTCCATGGTACGGATACCCTTCTCGTGAGGACAGACACGTTGAATCAGGGCGCGTGCCACCTCATCGCTGATGGATACATCCGTCGGCTGGAGTCCCAGATTCTTGAGATGCTTGACCAGGAGATAGTCACACAAGATCCGGATTTTTTCTACTTCCTTGTAGCCTTCGACGGTGATACAAAACATGCGATCCTTGAGCGCCTCATCTTCCGGTAAGGAATTCATCGAATAGATGAACCACAGGCTCGAAAGATCAATCTGGAGATCCGAGAGATAATTGTCACGAAAGGTATTGTTCTGTGTAAAATCCGTCACGTGCAACAAACAGGCCGTGATATCCTTGTTCTGAGAAATCTTCTCGTACTCATCAAAAAAGATGATTCCATTCTTATATTCCATCCGAGTGAGGCATCGGGCAATCTCTCCCGGTCGTGAGCCCACGTAGGTATAATCAAACCCGCGGATATAATCCGCCGAGTTGACACCGCCAAAGGTGATTTGTTCGAAAGGGAAATCCATGACCCGAGCCAGACACCTTGCGATAGAGGTCTTACCCACCCCGGGCTCTCCCACGAGACCCAGACAACATCCCTTCATATCGGGATTCAACAACTTCCCGTGGATAAAGAGAAGCAATTGTTCTTTGACCTTGGTCATGCCGTACAGCTCGGTATCAAAGATGGCCTGGACTTTTCGAAGATACTCGGTCACGCTGATAAAGGTGGGGAATTGCTTGACGCGATCAAATGGAAGTTGGAGTGCACATTGGATCCAGTTCTTGAGCTTGTAGAATTCCTCATTGACATCATCGGCCTTGTCTTTGAGTTCCATGAACTTGCGGTAGATGGCTTCCTTGTTCTTGTCGCTCGTCTGCAAACGAAGGATCTTGTACTGAATGTCAAACATCTCGTTGTAATCCTTATTCTGCTTTTCAAAGGCCTTGACTTCTTTCTTGTTCTCCTTGTACTGGGGATATTCCTTTTCATAGGCCTCCATCATCTGAGAAATCTGCTGTCGGACTTCTCTCCGTTCTTCGGAAAGAGGCATCGTATTTTCGTAAATCATGATCCATTCAAAGATCTCGGGCTTGTACTTTTTCCGGATCTTGCTTTCCAGTAAACGATCCAGGGTGACCTTTTCTTCTTCAATGTCCTGGATCCACTTCTGAATCTTTCTCATGGACCGCGGATGACGCTGAAGACGCTTGGGAACAAAAGAGAGATAATCGTCCTCGGGATCGGATTCGTCCGAAGAAGAGGAATCCGAGGAATCGGAAGAGTCCGAGGAATCGATGGTCTCGGAATCGGCCACCTCAGACTCGTCTTCTTCTTTATGCTTCTTGCGACGAGAGGTGGAAGAAGCGGACAATCGTTTCTTCTTGTTAGGATCCGCCACGATCTGGATCTTGATGGATTTCATCAGATTTTTTTTACCATGTTTCTTCTTCTTTTTCTTCTTCTCTTCTCCATCGTCGTCGTCTTCTTCTTCCTCGGTGACTTCCTCTTCGCCTCCTTCCGTTCCTTCTGTGCCTCCCTTTTTTGTATTTGTATCGGGGTGAACAGAAGATGAAGATTCTTCCTCCTCTTCTTCTCCCATCGTATCATAATCATCCGACGAAACCATCGAGTCAACATCCACATCCGCATCGGACGAATCCATTGGAGAGGAGGAGGAGCAAGAGGAAGAGGGTACTCTTTTCTTTCTCGATCGTGTCACAATAACCATTTGAATATGCTTGTGTTTATTACCAGTTGGATGTTTTTTCTTGATAAAATATTAAAATCAGTTTTTTTTTTGACACCAGAGAGTTTTTTATGTTGGCTATTTGTAGGAAGGGATTAATTCGATGAACCCGACGACTCCCACCGAGTTACTTGATGAGATCTCTCAAATGGACTCTTGCTTCCAGAAAAAGTTTCATCTAATACGATTATGTATTGATTATGACCCTATGAAATATGATCTTCCTATGAATCTCCATGTCTTTCACGAGTTTTTGCGTGTCTACATGGTTTATCGATCCAATTTTCGGAAAAAAGATGATCGGATTCTCATGTTTGTGCAAAGATTCATCGCTTATGGAACATCCATGCGTGATCAATACCACGTGAATCATTCCGAGTATTTATTATTCCTCCGACTCTGGATGTTCCTTGGTATCCTAAAATCCGACAATGCCATGATACGACAGGTTCACTTGGATCTTATTAATTATCTCGACGATCATCTCCTCAACACCGGTATGCTCCGAAATGCCATGGAACATGACAGTCTTGAATACCACATTAGCGATCTTCATCGCATCATCCGACTCATCCGTATTCTTCAAAGCTACGGCTATTTTCACTTTGATTACCTCCGATATAAAAATAACAACGGGACCAGTCTCCTTAAATCTTTCGGTTTCCTCCTTCCTTATCTTAAAGGAGAGAAAAGGCATTATCTTTATCTCCACACGATCTTTCAGCATGATCGAAAGAGTCCCCGATTTGGCTCCTTATGGGATCCTGTATCCGCAAAACCCCTCCTTCTCTCAGCCGTCACTCTCCACAAAAAAATTGATGAACTCTTATCCCTACTTCCTTCCTAAAATGGTTTAAAGAAAAAGCGCTTTTCCAACTAATAAACATTACCCAATTTTCAACTTTTCAATAATTGATCAGGTCTATGGGTATTCCAACTTTTTTTCGCTCGATTCTCCAGAAGAACCGTCGTCTTATTCGAGGAGCCGTGCAGGGAGGCGAGGAATTTGATTATTTCTTTATCGATTTCAATTCGCTGGTCTATAACACGTGGAACAAGATCCACCGGAGCTTTTCGTCTTCCGATCAGGACGAGACGATCATTCATGATCGTCTTATTGAAGCCACTGTGGAGAAGGTGCTGTATATGGTCAATGAGATTGTGTGTCCCGCGCATTATGTGTTTATTTCCATGGATGGGGTGGCGCCGCGTGCCAAGATGGTTCAACAGCGTTCCCGGCGTTACAAGTCGGTGCAACTAAAGGAGGTGATGAGAGCCAAACGAGCAGAGCTGGATATGTTAAATCCCATTGAGTGGGATCCGAGTCCCAACATCTGTCCCGGCACGGTCTTTATGGAAAAGATGGGTCTGGCCTTGCGCGTCGCCATGAAGGCCAATCGTTTTCACAGTCAGGTGCTTCTTAGCGATGTGGGCTGTCCTGGTGAGGGGGAGCACAAGTTTTTGAAGAGGATTCGAATGATTCATTCGGATCCACAGACGAGGGATGCTTCCGTGGTAGTTTACAGTCCCGATGGGGACATGATCTCTCTTTCGCTTCTCACCCACAAGAGTCAAATCCATATTATGAGAATTCCGGACAAGGAGTCCTTACACGAGTCTCGTTTCTGTAAGGACTTTGAATTCATCTATTGCGATCTGGATGCTCTTCGCAAGGATTTTTTCAACCAGCTTACCGTAACCTATCGAGGAGAAGATATCGATGAGCTTCGAATCCTCAACGATTACAATTTTCTTTTATTTATGGTGGGCAATGACTTTGTCCCTTCGTTACCGTTCCTCAAGATTCGTTCTGGGGGCCTGGATCTTTTGATTGGAATTTACAACCGTCTTCGTCCTGAGATCCGTGAGTACCTGATCGATTATGATCCTTTGTCTCCAGCGACGCCGAGGATCCATCCGGTGTTTTTCGAGAGATTGATTGTCGAACTGTCCAAGACGGAGAATCGGGAAATGCAACAGGAGACGGAGGAAAGGATTCGTCATATGGGTGGAAATCTCTCGGGTCGGACACGAAAGATGGAGGAGGGAATGACACCCTTCCAGGTGTTTGAGTCGCGTTATCAACACATGTGTTTTTTCAGTCCTCATCATCCCGAGGCGCATCGTTACGCGCATCTGGCGACGCTCATTGATTATCGTCGTCCCAAACACGAGTGGAAGGCCAAATACTATGAGTATTTCCTCGGTATCGATGCTCAGAATATGACGGCGTATAACGAAGGGAGGACACAGATCGTGGTCAATTATCTGGAATCTCTTGTTTTTACACTGCGCTATTATTTGCAGGGATGTCCGTCTTATGATTGGCATTATCGTTACCGCGTGAGTCCTCTTCCGTCGGATATTTTTTCAGTACTTTCGCGTTTTCGGTATGATATCAACAAGATTGTATTTCCTGCATCCCAGCCCTTTTCTCCCATGGAGCAACTGTGTTTCATTCTTCCTCCACAGATGTCGTTCCTTCTTCCGCTTCCCCTTCGTGAAATTCTTTCTGATAGGGAGTCTTATCCCACCGAATTCGAAGTAGATGCACTGGCCGGATCGAAGTATATTTATTCCGAGGCCATCCTTCCTGAACTGGATACGGAGGCACTCAAGGCCAAAATCCGTGCACGCATTTCTCTATTGAATGCCAACGAACAGAAACGAAACCTCTCGTCAACACGATTGGTGTATCTGAAGAAAAAAAAAAGTTCCTCGTAAAGTAGAAATAATAGCATACCATAATGCGGTCTCTCGTCCTGTCTTTTTTCAAGAAAGAATCTTCAGGGGTGTTCAAGTATTGGGATCCTGAAAAGGTCATGAAGGAGATTTATCATGGTTGTTCAAAGGTTTCTCAAGGTTTCGTAGATATATTATGGATTCGTGGACTTCCAGTGGATCCTTCTCCTCCTTCTTTTTCTAAAAAAAAAACCATATGGGGAGAGAGTTTTCTTCTTCATGTGGCGTCTCGTCTTGCCAAGAAGAACGATTCTATCACCGTTCAGTTTCCTGTCAATCCCCTTATGCCACCTGCTTTTCCACGTGTGTTAGGATTATATACCGCCTATTCAGAAACGATGCCCCCTCCTTTTGTGGCTCATTTTGTACAGTCGTCGCCTTCTATCTCTGTTCGACCTATTTTCGTTATTGTACCAACTTCTCGCGTTCTTGAAACTCTGGATGGAAGATGTAAATCCGTCCTGCAGAAACCTTTCTATCGTTTCTCCAGTACCACCGACCCCAATATGAGTATGAACATTGGATGGAAACCACTACTCACACCTGAAAAAAAATTGGAATTGTTTGATCCACGACGATCGACGATCGAGTGTAGAGATAGCTTTTCGATGGATCATTATCTGAGACTCCGTGCTCTTACCGGTCGTATCGGCATCTCATTGACTCTTTCTCCCGGTGATCTCTTGCTTCTTAATAATGAAAAGGTGTTGCATTCTGTGCAGGATCCTAATCTTCAGATACAAGAGATGCACGTCTATACTTCGGATCGAAACTTGTAAGTACGCGTACCTGAGGTATAGACACATTGCTTGTGTTCCGTCGAAACCAGCTGAAAATTCGTCCTCATGGGACAGTAATTTCCGCGATAACCCTCAAATACGTTTTGCGAAGCACAACCGTGGGTTTGTTGTTGTTGTTGCTGTTGCTGTTGTTGCAATTGTGCCCGTAGAGAGGGTTTGTGCATCAGGCTGTGGACACGATAGGGATTCAACGGATAATGAGGATGATGGGGCATATTTATTCTAAACCAAGGAATAAATAATTTTTTTATTTTCTTCTTAAAATCCAGGAATAGGAACCGATCCCGCCAGGTTCCCCGCGGTATTGGAAAGCTTGTCGTAATACTTTTTCGTCAGCTGGGGAACCTTGTTCACGGCATTCTTGGCGTTTCCGGCAACTTGCTTGAAGAAATCCGCGCTCTGGTCCAGACTCCTGTTAAACGCATCAAAGACCTCTTTGACACCCATATCAAAGGGCACGATCATCAGAGAGACGAAAAACACCCAGGATCCACCGTTGAGGAAACTCATGACCTTGGTAGCATTCTTACCTTTGTGCGAGAAGGCACCAATCACAATGCACAAGAAGACGATCATGTACGCAATGACAGAGGTAGAGATGATCCACAAAGCAAGCTTTACCTTATCGTTGGGAATCTGAAGGATCAGATGAATCACCTTGTAGATCTTCCAAAAAGTAATAATAAGAGTGATCCATGCAAGAGCATAGATAGCCTCGATGAGACTGGTATTCATCTTGTTGCCATTATTGTACACATAGCTCCACAAACAGATGAGAAATACGAGAGGCACCATCTGGAATACAGTGGAGATAGAGAAACAACCCCCAGCAGATGCAGGCGCGCTCTTGAGCGCGGTAGAAGTAGTAGAAGCAGACTGATCCATAATCTTTTTAGTTTTATTTCCATCCATTAAAAAAAAAAATTTGTAAATTTTTTTTTAAACAAAAGGGGTTGTTGAGAATTTATTCTCTCGAAACAACTTTTTAAAAAAAGATCTATATCTATCTATAGTAAGTATACTATGCTGTACCGTGCCGTTTCCCAATATGGTATCTGTGAATACCAGGTCTCTGCCAATCAGACGCTCTCCGGATTCATTCAATTTAATAGTCTCCAAGGCGTCTCCGCCGCGCACATCCATTCCGCCGTCGATGGAGAACCCATCCTGGTCTGGCTCGCCACCTCCAGTGAATGGAACGAAGGCGTGGCTCAGGGCACACCCGGTGCCAATGCTCCCTGTTGCTCTCCCTGCAAAGCCGGCTGTAATCTGATTGCACCCTCTTGTACACCTCTCACAAAATATTCCAGTAACCAACGCTTCTATTTTCGTGTACCAATCCCCGTGGCTTGCCTGGACGCCGCGTCCAATGGTGGCACCTGTCCATGGATCTCTCAAGGCACCGTCCTCAATTTTCATGGATACAATTTCCAACAAGTCCACAATGGATGCCTGACCCCCGGTACCCCCGGTGCCGACATGATTGAAAGCGTGCCTTTCAATCTTGTTGTCGAGTAGTCGAGTAGTCGAGTAGTCGAGATCAAGTGACTCAGTTATTTGTTGTGTCCATTTAATTTTTCCAAAAATAAAATCAGAAAAACTACCTACATTCATGCATTTATAATCTTTCTATTCGAAATTAACAAGTTGAAAAAAGTTGACAAAATTCTTCCACGGTTTGTACCGGGATCCCTTTTTCTCGCGCCTTTTTCGTTTTTACCGTCTCGGTTTCCTTGTCCCCCCGTACAAGTACACACACTGTTCCGGTCGCTGTCACACCATTCCCGACTGTGTATCCCCTTTCTACAAGCCGTCTTTCTAATTCCTTGTCTCGAAATCCCGAGAAGACAACCATTCCTCCTCCTCCTCCATTGTTGGTGACAGGTGTCGTACAAGCACGATCAGCAATGGTCAAGACCCCCTGACCATCTCGAACAAAGGCTTCAAACGCCGGCATATACTGTAAAAATTTACTTGCACTCTCCCGAGTCCATCCCGGCACCTCGGCCATTTTTTCGGCACCAAGAGGGATCCTATCCACAACGGGCTCTATCTTGCGAAGACCAAATCCCGGACCAAAAATACCCGAAGCCGTCATCAATAACGCAAGAGGAACCTCACGGGGACCTTCCTCGGGATGAATCTGTTTCCAAAGATTCTGAGACTCGATGGGACCCAGACCCGCCCGGGATACCATCTCTTCTGCAGACATTTTTAAGAGTCGGACCATCAGACGAGGTGCCGTGGTTTCCTTTCCATCACACGCACACGCACCCACAAGCTTCGTAATGGTCTTTTCCGCCAGCGTCTTGATCCCCAACGTCTTGAAGAAAAAATGGATCTTCTTGATATCCGCAGTTCCACCCTCCTCCTTCTCTGTACCAATAATATCCACCTCGGTATCATTCCAGCGATAGGCCACAGTCAACGGCATCTCCGGCTCGCCCGAGTCCGCGGGACGATGCACCGCCAGGATATGCGGGATGACATCACCACTTCTCGTCACCTCCACCACGGCCCCTTTTCCCAGACAATGATCCATGATATATTTGGCATTGAATCCCGTGACAAACGTAATGCGCGTTCCGGAAAGATCCACTGGCTCAATCTCGATCCTTGGTTTCAAGACATTGTACTTGGAAGGACTCCAATGGACCTGGACCACACGTGTCCTTACCGTCTCCTTGGTCTTCTTGAATGCCACCGCATAATCAGGATTCCCTGTCTTGTCAGGCATATAAGGTGCATCTTTCCAGATCACAATACCATCGGTGGGATAAGGCGTTTCTTTTCGAAAATACTCCCAAAGACGGTGTAATGTCGTCATGGTAAGATCGTGAAAGGGTACGGCATGGCCGACAATCACTTCTCTAAATTTCATCTCGTTTTGCAATGAATGCATTTGTTGAGAAGGCGAAGCTCGTACGACTGCACCACTACAACCTAAGACCTCATAGGGTACCAGCACCAGATCTCGGATGAGAGTGGGATCCGGCGCTTTGCTATTAAGAATCCCTGAGACAAGATTGCGATTATTCTTGAAAGAGGAGGCGTATTTTTGCTCAAAAACATCTGTGGGCATGACAATCTCACCACGTACAGCGTCTCCTTGTC
>Ga0214919_10001161_pt1 | contig 44068 bp, 45 predicted proteins | sample LL1503_MetaG_FD_177994 | JGI IMG/M metagenome (GOLD analysis project Ga0214919, IMG submission 177994) | Freshwater microbial communities from Lake Lanier, Atlanta, Georgia, United States - LL-1503 | ecosystem: Environmental > Aquatic > Freshwater > Lake | place: USA: Georgia | collected... | reverse complement strand
GGTAACTTGGGCGGAACCAGCGGCACTTCGGCATCTTTAACGTTTGGCATGTTCTTTTCTGTAGGCAATAACATCGGTAATTGCTTAAACTGATCTTCTTTGGTTTGCATTAGGTCTAAACGATTTTTAGTCATTTGCTCATTTTCATCTTTATCCCGCAATACATAGGGGCGAATAAAGACTAATAAATTACTTTTGACTCTTTTTTTATTGTCATAGCGAAATAAATTGCCAATAATGGGAATGCTACTTAAAAATGGAATGCCGCTTGTCTGGTCCCCGTATGCATCTGTGATCAAACCGCCCAAAACGATCATTTGGCCGTCATCAACCAATACATTCGATTCAATATTGCGTTTATTTATAACTACTCCTGAAGGGTTAAATCCCGCTTCAGATGAAACTTCTTGAAAAATTTGCATTCTAACAATGCCGTTAGCTGAAATTTGTGGCCTTACCCGTAAAGTTATTCCCACATCTTGCCGCACAATTGTTTGAAACGGCGTGACCGTTGAGGTGGTCCCCGTTTGCGCATAGGAACCGGTTAAGATCGGGATATTTTGACCAACAATAATGCGCGCTTCTTCATTGTCAAGTGTGATTAAATTTGGGGTTGAAAGAACATTGGTGCCAGTAGCAGTTTCTAGTGCTCTAATTAAAGCCGACATGGCATAAACACCATTAAACCTACTTATCATGCCTAAATTTAAGCCAGGCGCTGGTGGTATTGGTACGCCAGTAGCAGGCGTGCCTGGATTTGCAATTATGCTCGTATCTCGCCCCAGACCTATAATATTTGCGCCAGGGCCTTGACCGGGAACATTAAAGTTAGTGCCACCAAAACCCACGTTTTGATTACCCGAGCCCAATAAAAAATTCCATTGAATACCCAACTCTGCAGCAGTTTCAGAACTCACCTCAACAATAAGTGCCTCAATGTAGACCTGAGTACGTCTTCGATCTAATTCTTCAATGACTTGTCGTAAATTACGATAGAGCGGTTCGTTAGCCGTAATAATGAGCGAATTCGTTGCTGGCTCAGCTTGAATAAAACCGCCTACATTGGGAGTGCTAGTACTAACTAATGCAGAGGTGGCTAAGCTCGTGCCAGAACCCGTTGCCGCAGGATTGGCAGCCGGATTTTGCTGTGGATTTGCTGCTGCGGGATTAGCAGCAGCATTACCGCCAGCAACCTGCGCAGATAAAGCTGCATCAGCTGCTACTATAGCGCGTAAGGTTATTGCTAATTTACTAGCCTCAGCATTCTTTAGTGGCACTACCCAAATATTGCCGTTTTTATTACCTGGAATATCAAGACGTGCCACTAAAATACGAACTTGTCTTACGCGCTCTGCACTCGAGCTACGTACTAAAATCGAATTACTCCGTGGCTCAGCCAAAATAATGGTTTTTAATGCAGGGTCTGCGGTACCCGCTGCGCCTGTATCCAACACCTTACTTAAGATTGCTGCTATATCACTTGCAAAAGCATGTTGTAATTTAATCGTCTGCACATCAGTTGTAGTTGGTGCATCAATTGCATCAATTAAAGTTGCAATTCGCTGAATATTGCTCGCATAATCGGTTACCACAATCGTGTTATTGCCTGGATAAGCGTTAATCGTATTGTTCGGTGAAACCAAAGGCCGTAAAACTGGTAATAAATTATTGGCTGATTCATAGCTCAATCTAAAAACTCGTGTAATAATTTGATCGCCCTCTTGCTTGGTTTTCCCTGTTGAAACCGATGTACTGACTAATTTTGCATCTGCTTGGGTAACAACCCGATATACGCCGTTAACTTCCACTAAAGCAAAACCCGCTGTTCGCAGGGCGGTAGAAAAAGAATCTAAGGCCTTGGCTTTACTCACTGGTTTATTACTAATGAGATTAATCGTGCCCTTCACTTGTGGGTCAACCAAGATGGTCTGTCCAGTTGCTTTGGCAACTACACTTGCAACTGAGTCAATGTCCGCATTCATGAAAGATAGGGTGACAGTGCCAACCTCACTATTACTAGCAACGTTGGGGGTGGTTTGTGCCATTACCATAGCTGGGGCCAAAACAAAATCACCCATTAAGCAGCAAAGTAAAAATTGTAAACAAGCTTTACGTAAGCTACTACGCGAAAAAAATGAATAGCCTAATCCGTCACTCGCTCCCTGTGGAGCTAGCTTAGTTTGTTTCAGTGACCCAATTTGCTGAGTCAATTTACTTAGCCGCATACGTCTTCTATTCCGCAGTTCATTGCTATTCAATATTGCATGCGGTAAATTTCACCGTCTTTTTTGCCTAATAAAGACAATAACCCAATCAACGATTCTTCAGCCTCAGCTGAGGCGGTAGCTGCGCCTAAAAAATGTAAGCCTGCGCTAGTGCCAGTACCCATATTACCTTTGCCACTCAACAACAAAGGCCCCACCGTAGTGCTGAGGTTAAACACTGTACCAGCTTGTGCCAAATTAACCTGTATTTCATAGCTACCCAAGGGTTTTACTGGGCTAATTGGACTGCTTAGGCTGCTCATCATAAGGCGTATTGTTCCCGCAGTTTCTTTGCCTATTTTAAGCTCAGTCCAGCGGGCAGATAACTGCCCACGGGGTCGCAGCGTACTCCAGGGGTTGCCAACCCCTTCCAATATAGTGGCTGGCAGGCTAATTTCGCCACTGGCAACCGCTACTTGCCCTAATTTCAACAGTATTTGCAGCGGTTGATCGAGCGCTGAAAAACTTATCGACAAGCCACACTCTCCATTAACTGCATTACACTGCGCAGTCCAATGAAAACGTTCGGTTAAAGCGCTGGCCTCGCGGCAGCCTCCCCCTGCTACATTCGACTCCGAAAAGCCAAGCGCTGCACTGCCTTGCCAGATTGTGCCAATTGGTTGATGCAATGTAACCCGACATGCTGTTTGGCTACTAATAAAGCTAGTAAACCAGCTAGCGGGAAGTTGCCTAACAATGACGACTAATACAGTCAATAATAAGGCAACCCAAAGTAACTTTGGTAAATGTCCACGTGTAGAATCTAGCAGTATTTTCATTTTGATAAAGCGCCTGCAAGCAACGAGACATTGCTGGAATAACTAGAGGCACTCGTTTGTACCAGACTAGCGCTTAAGTTAACTACTGCCGTAGCTGGAGTGGCCACCAACTCAATGCGCTCTGGATACAAGCGCCAAGTCATACGTAATTCTTCTAAGACATCAACGACCACAGCAAACATCACATCACTTGCTTGCAATTCAATGCGGGGAGGGTTTTCCACGCCGAGTCTAAGAACACTAGGCTTTAAGCCTCGTGCGACTAAGATATTACGAATTTTTTGTAGCTCTGCCTCATCCACTAAGACTACGGTATTAAGTTGCATAGGCTTGCTTTTAGACAATTTGATTAAATTCTCTAATTGAGCCCACTGCATAGGGCGCAATGAAATTTGCCCCTCTAAGCGGTGCACATAAGGAGTCGCCCAAAATTGCATTAAAGCCCACAGCGCGCCAAGAACAGCTAAGTTTAGTAATAACTTACGCTTAGCGTGAGCAAAGTTCAAGGCGCTAGCAAACCCCCATGCAGCACTAGCTTGTGAGGGTTTTTTTTGTTGTAGTGCGTTGAGCGTCATTTGGCTTGAGCCCATCACTTGATTTAAAGCAGCGCGACATTTTTTTACTAGCTCTTTTAATGAAAAAGGGGTCATAAGCTGGCCTCCTTAGTATTACTTCCCAATCCCGCATAAGGCTCTAAGCGATAACGATTGTTGCCTAAGTCGATCACCATCATCCCTAGTAATTCTGCTTTTTTAATGATCTCGCTTGCACTAAGAGGAATCGCGCTTGGTTTGAATTCAAAATCTATGCGGTAGCCATCATAAGTAATTTTTTGTAATGTCTCTTTGCCTAAGGCGGCTTTTAATTGCTGTACTTTTGCAGCCATCGGTACAAAATCAGCATCTGTAGTTTGCCCTTTTCTTCGCTCTTCTTGCGTCAACTGTTTAATAAAGGCGCCTGTCACTGAATCATTTGTTTTATTTTGCGCTAGTAACGCAATAGAAGTTGGTGAAATAAATTGGGCTGCAGTTATTTCAAGATTTCTGACCCAGCGCCAATCATCAACTGCAAGCCAAGCTGCATGCAAACTAAAGCCAATAAAAATACTGGAAATTGCATAAATTGCCCAGCGTGAAGGTGCTACCCATAAATTTTTATCAACCCAGGATTGATATACATTAGCTAGTCCGTTGATGCCTTTAGCTTGCGCCGATTGCCAACGCGCATTTAATTTCAACGGAGTTTTTTTCGCGTTTGGCGCTGCCAATAATAAATTAAGGCTAGCGGCTGCTATATCTGTGCGCCGACTAAATGCTACGGCACTTATCATCAGCCAATTCCATGACCACTCAACTGGTTTGCAGTTCTCCACCATACTAGGTAATTGCTCGCTGGGATTCTGCTCAACCCATGCTAGGCCTAATTGCTCACTCTTACGCCAAGTATAAATAATTTCATTTTCAGCAGTTTTAAAAGCAAGGCTAGGAATAGCAATTTCAGGATATTGATCTGCAGTTAATGGCTCTTCTGCCTTAGCGTAAGATAAAAGTAAACAGTCGGGAATAAAACGTATCCGCGGTGCGAGCAAAGCACTCAGTTGTTGATTAAGCCAATAAAACCAAACCCGATCAATAATTGCTAAGGTTCTTTGCGAACCCATTTGTCCGAGAAATGGCGGTAATGCATGCACTAAAACACTATCAGCACCAGCCAATAAATATTCCTCAACTAGGCTCGGTAAAACCTGTTGTAATTTTTTTGCCTTCACTAGAGGAACTTTAGTTTCAATCAGCCGTACATCTAAAGTTGGAATTAATACTAAAACCTCATCTGCGTAAGGCATTGATTCTGCACTACCAATACCCTGCCGTCCCGCGGTCGGGTCTTCAGCAGGATTTTCGCAAAGACACCAGGCAAATTGGTCGGCGCGCGCGCTCTCCTCACTTTTACTGGATGAACCAGCAAAAGGTTTGAGGGGGCAATGAATTACTAATAAACTCATTCTGGCAACATCCTGACTGATTTATTCCAAATTACTTGGGTAAAAATACCGCTTGGTAATGGCACTGGGGAACGCTGTATTAATGCCGAGTTCACAAATATACCGCTTCCTAGGTGAATTTCGGATTGCGCCAGCCAAAACTGTGACTTTACATTGACCAAAGAGCCGTCAACTGCCACCCCTGCACCCGCACCAGCTTTAGTCAATAAGGTGGTGATTTCATCAAGCGCCTTCATAGGTGCCGCCGTTCGGTATTGCACTAAATTATTTGCTGCACTGCGAGATAAGCCTGCAAATGCAGCCATTAGCACCTCAGCACTTGCTGTATTGACATTAATAGCAGTATTAATAGGCAGGACTGCTACATGAGGACGTAATTTCTCAATTAAGGCGGGGGTATAACCAGGGATGCTGGCTAACCCATCTAAATCAACCAGAGGGATTTGAGTTTGGAGCACGGCTTGGGCAGTTTGCTGTGCTAAATTCGCATCTAGTCCTAAGGCAGCTAATAGGCGACCATAGGCGGATACTCCGCCTGCATTAATGCCTTGAAATTGATTGTTCCATAAATTAGTTAAATTAAATAATCCTTGTGCATCAGTTAGCCTACCCTGTACAGTGACGCTTTGTAATTCGTCTGGAATATCAGCATTTTTCAAAAAATCAGCAACTTTACTATCAGCTAACGGTAAGGCCCAAGATTCTCCCAAGTGATCATATTGACTGGTGCGGCCATCTTGAGCTAGAACCAACCTAGCAAAATCAAGAATGCCGTGCTGCAACCAAAGTACTTGCGTGCGATCGCGTAAATTTTCTAAAGTACGCACCTGCAATTGCTGGCGCCACATTAAGCTAGCCATCAACACCACTGAAACGCCAACCACAATGAGCGCAGTAATTGTCGCCGAGCCGGTTTGCGCGCTGACGCCAGATCGAGCAAGTACATCATTTGTCGGCTTTACATTTTTCATCTTATAAACTAGTTCCCGCTAAACAAGATCTAGTAATAGGAAAGGGCATAGTTTTAAGGCCCCAGCGCATAGCAATACCATTTAATAATTCGTTTTTTTCTGCTGGGTCAGTTGATGTAGTTTGGGTGCCTGGTGGATTAGCACTGGTTGGCGTACCCGACCCACCAGGTGTAGTTGGTGTCGTTGGAGTAGTTGGTGCTGCTTGATTTCCTTGTCCCGCTTGGGTGGCACTTGGGTTACTAGTTAAGACTTGGGCTTGCTGACTAACTACTTCTGGTATCTCAAGACTTACTTTCATTTCGGTTGAAAGTAGATCGGGATCACTCAAAATAGCTTGCCATACCGTCAACGCATCTGCTCTGCCTTTCAGAGGCCTACTAGTCCAACGTTGCAAACCCGCTGGAGTCATGCCAAAACCCACGATCATCCAGGCATCAATATTATCGAGTCGATAGCGGCGTACCCACCAAACATTTTTTGTACCTGCGGCATATGGCTTAACACCCAATTCTGAATTGCTTAACATTTCTTGGCAATCTCGCTCAAACTGCCGAACCAATTGCACATAGCCAGCATCTTGAGTAGATCGACGATCAATCGTCTCGCGTCCGCGAATCATGGCATCCATGCCGCGCCATGCCATTAAGCCAACGACGGCCATAATGATTAGCGCTACCAATACTTCTACTAGCGTAAAACCTGCATCATTAACGCGCAGTTTCACAAGACACCGCCAGTTGGGTTGGCCACCACCGTAACTAACCAAGCTAAGCGTGGGCCATTAGACTCGGTAGCACTTGCCTGGCTGGCTAGGTAAACCGTAATTTCAACTCGTCGAAAGGCTGGATTGGGGGTGGCCAATACTTTGCGCTGACAAACCAAGATTATTGATACTTGTGGGCAACTAAATGAGCTGGTGCCCAAATCAGGCCAAATTTTTTTCATACGAATTTCGTTTAGTGCATCATCAGCACTCCATAGGGCCATGGTCCGTTGTGAAATTGCCAGCTGCGTATCGGCACTGTATGCCACTGCTCGTAAGGCTGCAATTAAGGCGACGCTTAAAATAATTAAGCCTACCAATACCTCAACTAATATAAATCCATTTTGCTTAGGTGAACTTTGCTGGTTCATGGCGACTCCCAACTAAAACGCCCGTTACTGGCGCGCACTAAGGTCGCAAAACGCCTATCTTGTTGAATTGGAATACGCATGGCTGTGGTCACAGACTCAGCGCCTAAAGTTAGTTGGATTGGACTGACGATCACTGGTTTAGCCCAAACCTTCGCCTTATAGGCATCCGGAATAAATGTGGCAGGAGTATTCGCTTCAGCCATTGGATTTACATTTAGTGGTCGGCTAAAACGCCAACCGGTTTCATCAATTTGCGCCAACATGGAAGACCCACTCATCAGGCTTTCATCCTGAGCTGCATTCAGTGAGGCCACTAATTGATCGAGGTTATCGCGCCAATAACGTTCATCATGATTCGGAATTGTCAGCACTGCAATTCCTAACATCACCGCCACAATTGTGAGGGCTAGCAACAGCTCGATTAAAGTAAATCCACTTTCAGCAGAAGAACACTTAATTAAGCCCCTACTTTTTTTACCAATTCCCAATATCCGCATCGGTTCCGGTTCCGCCCGGCTTGTTGTCTGCCCCATAACTCAAGATATCAACTTCACCTTTAGTCCCAGGGTTACTGTACTGATAAGGATGGCCCCAAGGATCATTTGGTAATAAATCTAAATAGCCACCCGTTTTCCAATTTTGTGGCACTGGCTCAGCACTAGGGCGAGTAACGAGTGCCTTGAGGCCTTGCTCGGTAGTGGGATAGCGGCCAATATCTAAGCGATATAGTTTTAGTGCTTGGGATAAGGTGCCAATATCATGTTTAGCAGCGGTCACGCGCGCCTCATCAGGACGCCCCATAATGCGGGGCACTATTAAAGTAGCCAAAATACCAATAATGGCTATAACAACCATAATTTCAATTAAAGTAAAGCCGGCCTCGCGCTTTTTGCAATCAATACGCGCCTTGTTTAGATTGGGGCTGACCAGTGCTGTAGGTAGTTTAAGTAGGTATTTCAAAAGGGGCTCTCAATCAATTAAACTGAATGAATATTATAAGGATTAATTCTAATTTGAGCGAATTTCTGCATCGTCTTCAAGAGCGTCTAAAAAAGCGCTCTGCTAGCGCTACTGATAGCTCTGGCACAGGGCGCTTACCCTTGTCTTGGGCAGAGCGTTGGGCGTCTTTTAATCACTTCGCCCAGCAACTACTGACCGCAAGCAAACAATCTCTGACTAAAAATGGTTTTAATTCTGATTTAAATAAATCTAGCATTATTTTACAGTTAAAGCTGTTTGCTAAAAATTATCTTAAACCAAGCCCAGTTATTCATAGCCTTACTTATCTGGGCATGTTAATTACTATTGCTTCAGTGACTTATTGGCTGATGCATTTATCACAAATTCCCAGCCCACCAGAGGCTCTAAGCAAAAATGCTAAAGGGGCTGTACTTTATAGTAATCAAGGTAGTGCTGAGAGTTATGCACTGTTTGGTAGCAAACCTATCGCAACCGACAATATCATCTTACGCGGTGTTGTTGTCACTGATAAAAATAAAGATGGTTTACTGCAAGGCTTTGCCCTCTTTGAAATTGATGGCAAACCGACTGGCGCTATTGCAGTTGGTGAAAGTTTAGGCAAAGGACTGATGTTGCAAACTATCACCACAGAAACTGCAACTTTGCTCTATCAAGGCAAGCGGCTCAACTTTAGTCTGAATAAATCAAATAAAGATAAACAAGCGAATAATTCTAGTAACGGATCTAATAGTGGTACAGCAGCAGTACCCAAGGCTCGTGCAATTCCTAATGTCTCACCAAAAACAGAATTACCAAAATAGCTAGCCCGCTTAATGATCTGTTTACGCTTCGCTATATCTTTTATATTAAGCATGTTAGGCCTATTAGCCTGTAACTCAGTCTATGCGCAAGCCGATACTTTTATTGGACTACTTGAGCCAAGTGCAAAAAACGAATTGTGGCTTAACCCAGGTATGGTCACTTACCACTTTCAAACTGATCAAAACCTCAATGGCGCTAACTGGGGCGCAGGGGCTGAGTATCGCTTCTCTACGGTATCTTCAATCACAGCCGGCCGTTTTTATAATAGTAATAATGCTTATTCTAATTACGCTGGCATCTACTACCAACCCCTAGCGATTGGGCCAATTAAAGTTGGCGCTGTTATTGGTGGCTTTAGTGGTTATTCATCAACGAATAATGGCGGATGGTTTCCAGCTGCAATTCCCGCGCTCACTTGGGAAGGGGATTGGGTTGGGGCTAATGTTTTTATTATTCCTACTATCGGTGATCGAGTGCATGGTGGAATTTCTCTGCAACTGAAATTTAAAGTGTTTAGCTAAGCCTGTCCTTTGGCCTTACCAAATAAACCAACTCCAAATTCACAGACATATTTTTTATGCTCTGCTGAACCTGCAATCGGATCATTCTCTAAAAATGGACTCCGAATAACAGCCTGAAATGCCCTAAGGGCTAAGCGGCATTCATTTTCATTCATTATTCTGAACGTATTGGTTACATTATCTTGCGCCAACTGCAGAAGCGCGGGAATGACAGAATCCATCACTTTATTTAATTCTTCAGGTTTTTTAGATACTTTTAATAAAAGTCTCATCAAGAGCTTATATTTTTTACCCGTATGTTTTTTTTGTTCAGGCGCGCAAAAAGTAGATCAACAATAGTGCCTATAACTGGGCCAATCTCTTCATACGGGGTAAATTGCTGGATGATTTCTTCCGCATGAAGGGCGACCTTACGCAAATGGCGATCAATAAAAATAAATGCAAATAGTGAGTTGAGTGCGCCAAAATAACGGTAAAAGGTGCCAATAGAGTAACCCGACTTAGAGGCCAATTCTCTTGCAGTAGGCATCCCATCACTGTCTTTTTGCATCAAGTCATCAGCGGCTTGAGTAATGTCGATAAAGGTTTTTTCAGCACGTAACTGCAGTGATTTTTTATACTCAAATTCCTGAATTTCTTTCATATTGAGCCATCATAACCAAAATTACGCATATTTGAAGATGAACATGCTGCAGATTAGTGCAAAGAAAGGATGAGAGCCATATATATATTGGGTCTCAGGCCATCAAAAAAAAATGGAAAGTGAACTAGAAAAGCGTTGAAACGCACAAAATTGTAGGTAAATTCGAGGCTAGCATCAATTTTCTAAGGATAAAATCATGAAAAAAACGATCGGTCTTTTGATGTCTTTAGCAGCCTCGCTATTCTTGGTTGCTTGTGGCGGAGGCGACATGGGTTCGGCATCAACAGGTAATTCAGCAACGCCTACCTCAGTTTCAGCAGTTTCTGCGGCAGCAACTAATAGTTGTTTCAGCATTACAGCTCCAAGCACTAATCTGGGTCAATGGTGGACCAGCGGCTCATTTAATGTCACCAATACTTGCGCTACCGTACAAAGTGCTAGTGGTTTGCAAATTAAAATTGCTAGCAGTAGCACTGCTTTGGTAGGCTCTAAGTTTCAGCTGGACTCGATTAATGGCTTATATTTTCCGCCGCCAATCTATTGGGCCCAATCTACAGGGACGTTTATTACCAATAGTGTGGCCGGTAGTAAAGATACGGTCACCTTAACCTTAAATACGACTGGGTCGATTCAACCCAATACTTCAGCCACCGTATTTTATGGCTATAACCCCAATGGTACGACGCCAGGCGCAATCAGCTATACGGTTAATGGTGGTAGTACTCCGGTGACGCCAACCGGTGGTTCAATTGCTTTTAGTATTGATGCCACTGCGTTAAAGGCGGTTTGTGTTAGTGGTACAACCTGCAATATTCCGGTGATGCTGAGCGGGCCTAATAGTTATGCATCGACGGTTGCGACCATCGATAATAATAATGCCGGCACGGTTATTACGAACAATAATTTCACTCGACTAGCTACGGGCTCTTATACCCTTACTGTTGCTAGTAGCGCTTTACCTGCTAATGTCAGCTTTAGTGCTCCCGCAATTAACGTTACTGACAATAATACGGTGAATGAAGCTGCCCTCTTCACGGTTGCTAGTACACCCGTAGTTATCGGTTCTTATAGTGTTGGTGGTACGCTAAGCGGCTTGAATACAGGCTTAACAGTGGCGCTGAATAATAATGGTGCTAATTCACTGAGTCTTAGCTCAAATGGCGCATTTAAGTTTAGTACGCTAGTAGCCAATAACGCTAACTATGCAGTGACAGTTGGCACACAACCTAGCGGGCAAACGTGTACCGTTTCAAACGGTGCAGGTAAGGTAACTGCTAATATTACTACCGTTACTGTTTCCTGCACCACCAACTCAACGGGCTCTACCGGCGCAATTAAATACCGCGGTGTTAATTTAGCTGGCGCTGATTTTGGTGAAAGTAATTTACCTGGCACCTATGGTGTGGATTACACCTATCCAACCAATGCTGAAGCGACTTACTTTAAAAGTAAAGGCATGAATGTCATTCGCTTGCCATTCCGGTGGGAGCGTTTACAGCCCACTTTAAATGCAGCCCTTGACCCAACTGAACTAAATCGGATGCAGACTTTTGTTAACCAAGCAATTGCAGCAGGCCATACAGTTGTTTTAGATCCGCATAACTATGCGCGCTATAAAAACAATATTATTGGCGCCAGCTCGATTACAAATGCTAACTTTGCTGATTTTTGGGGTCGTTTAGCAACAGTGTATAAAAATAATCCAGCTGTCTTATTTGGTCTCATGAATGAGCCTAGCGAGATGTCCACTGAAACTTGGGTGGCAGCCGCCAATGCTGCAATTGTCGCAATTCGTAATGTTGGGGCTAATAATGTGATTCTGGTTCCTGGCAATGGCTGGACTGGTGCCCACAGTTGGGCGCAAAATTGGTATGGCACCGCAAATGCCGTTGCCATGCTATCGATCAAAGACTCTGCCAATAACTTGATGTTTGAAGCCCATCAATATCTAGATTCCAATAGCTCGGGAAATTCAGATATTTGTGTTAGCTCCACCATTGGGGCTGAGCGCTTAGTTACTTTTACCAATTGGCTACGCGCCAACGGCAAGAAAGGCTTTTTAGGGGAATTTGCTGGCGGCAATAATGCTACCTGTAATCAAGGCATTGCTAATATGCTCGCTTATATGGAAGCTAACGCGGATGTCTGGGCTGGCTGGACTTGGTGGGCTGCAGGCCCATGGTGGGGAGGCTATAAATTTACTATTGAGCCGAGTAATGGCGTAGATGACCCCAAACTAACCAATCTATTACCATATTTGAAATAAGTTGTAAATTCAGCATAAAATCTTAGCCTAAGATCTCATCCTTAGGCTAAGATTAGTTTTTATCTCATTTTGAAGTAATCCTATGAAAATCATACGAACTGCTTTAGTTACTATTTTTAGTATTTTTCTTTTAGTTTTACCGATGGTATCCCAAGCAGAATTAGGCGGTAATCTTGCTAGCATTAATCTAGAACAAAAAACTTTTGGGTCAACTCTGACCTCTTCACCGCAAGCTGGCTACACTATTTATTCGCAAAATATTAACCCCGGCTTAGTCATTAAAGAATATTTAACTAACAATGGCAATGTTTTTGCAGTGACCTGGAAAGGCCCCAACCTACCTAATTTTCAAGTGGTATTAGGGTCTTATTATTCAAACTACCTCACTGCATTGCAAAATAACCCGCGAGCGATTTTTTTTCAAGATGACAACATCGTGATTGAATCGGGCGGCGTGATGGGAGGGTATGTAGGGCGTGCCTATTTACCTAAGCAATTTCCAGCGGGTATGACATCTGCAAATATTCAATAGGCCATGCATTTAATGGCTATGGCTTTCCTATTGAGATGGCAATTCATGCGTGGCATGGCAATAATGGTATTTGCAGTCGTTTTAGTTGCCTGTGGTGGCAGTAGTACTAGTAGCTCATCCTCTAGTAGTAATCAAGATTCTCTGCCCAGTATTAACTTAGCGGCTAATTCAATTAGCGTTAATGTTGGTGCTGGGCAAGCAAAAAATATTAATACGCCTTATGTTAGTGTGACTATCTGCCAGCCTGGTACAAGTATTTGCAAGACCGTTGATAACATTCTGCTCGATACTGGCTCAACCGGCTTACGAGTTTTGGCTTCTACCATCACCTCTTTACAGCTCACCCAAGTAGTTGTCAATAATGCCCCTATTCTGGAGTGTGCCTCTTTCATCAGTGGTGATGCGTGGGGGCCCGTAAAGCTGGCCGATGTCAAAATGAGTGCAGAGGTAGCTAGCTCAATTCCGATTCAAATTTTGGCAGACCCTAGTTACAGCACCATTCCAAGTTCGTGTGGCGGTTCACAAGCCACCCAAATTTCAAACACCCTTAAAACTAATGGTATTTTAGGGGTTGGTTTATTCATTAGCGATACCCAAAGCTACTTTAATTGTGTGCCAACCACTTTAAATAATTGTCGAATCAGCCTAAGTCTCAGCCCTAATTTACAAGTTCAGAATCCGGTTTCTGCCTTTCCGGTCGACAATAATGGAATCATTATTAAACTTCCTACAGTTAGTGCCAATGGCGCAAGCCTCATTACCGGATCACTCACTTTTGGAATCGATACCCAAGCCAATAATTCCTCGAGTGGGTCTTATGTCATCCCCACTAATAGTAGCGGCCTATTTACTACTATTTTTAATAACACTACGTTTACTAGTAGTTTTATCGATAGTGGCTCAAATGGTCTTTATTTTCCATCTGGCAACTTAAGTTCTGTTTTGGTGAATTGCTCCTCGTATTCGTTAGCAGGTTTTTACTGCCCTGCCACCACTCAATCGTATTTGGCCGCCCTCACCTTAAAAAATAATATTCAGGGTAATGTCAGTTTTTCTGCTGCTAATGCGAAAACTTTAGTCGCTAGTGGCAACTATGCTTACAACAATATTACCGGTCAAATTGGTAATAATTTATTTGACTGGGGCCTGCCTTTTTTCTTTGGCCGCAGCGTCTATATTGGCATTACTGGGCGTACGAGCAACGCTGGTATAGGGCCTTATTACGCATATACAAATTAACTATTCTTTTAGCCTTAACCCCCACCCCTACGGGTATATAAATCAAATTTAGCCATTACCTGCGCTACTTGCTCTGCATTAAAAGCGTTCATTGCAAATGAAAAATTTACCACCAACACAGGAATTTTCAGTAAGGCAATTTGTTGGGAAGGTTTTGTGTGGGCGGCAATCAATAATCTGGGGCCGGGAACTTCATAATGCGTTTTATTATCGATTGCTACTGCAGTTGATTGTAGCAACTCACCCAAAGCATCTGGTAGCCAGCGAATTAAATCATCGGCAGAACAACCCATCACTCTTTGCACTTGAATTACAGTCACACTGAAAATTAACCGCCAGCAACGGGTGGGCAAATAGCTAAAGCATCATTTTCTTGCAAGACTGAACCGAGTCGCTCTTGGGGTGGAATATATTTACCATTAATCATTACTAAGTGGGCTTGAGGATGAGGAATGTGATGCAAGTCCATCACTTCACTGACTGTAGATCCATCAGGCACTTGAATAATCGCCTCAATTGTATTGATTTTATTGGCGGGCAAATAGCGATTGAGGCTGGCAAAAAGCTTGAGGGTAACTTGCATACGTAAAGCTTAATTCATTCAAGCAGATTGTGCTTGTCCTTTAGCTAAATATGCCTCTACTAGCTGGGTGGGGTCTTCTAGTAAAGTCTCTTTCCAGGCGCCTAAGGCAAGCTTCGTTTGAATTAGGCCCCGCAAGACTCCCACATGCTCGGTAAACCCTAAGCTAGTTGCGCCAATCAAAACATCACCTAAAAATTCTAACCGCAGGTATTTAAAACGCTGGGGATCACAAAGCTCTACGTGATCACCGCCTTTAGCGCCTGACCATAAGCCAAATGAAGAAGCAATTAAACCGAGGGTATCTAATACATTCACTTGCAAGGTGCCAATACTTTGCACCATCCCTCCAGTCATATTGATCGCAGCAACTCCGGCTTGCTCAGCAGCATTAGGTTGAATGGCATTAATCATGCGCTCACCAGTGAGAAAATCAACACTTTCAGTTACATCACCCGCTGCATAAATATCGGCAATCGAACTTTGCATTTGCTCATTTACTACAATTCCAGTTTTGATGTCTAGTCCCGAGTCTTTCAAAAAGGCAATGTTCGGGCGTACGCCTGCTGCTGAGATCACTAAATCAACTTCAAGTGTCTGTCCATTTGAAAGTTTTACAGCTAAACCTGCTTTGCCTTGGGTAATAGCCTCAACCTTAGTATCGGTAAATACGGTGATACCTTTAGCTTGCACCCATTTTTTGATGAGAGCGCCCGCCATTTCCGTCATCATGCGCGGCACCATCCGGTTTCCCATTTCAACTACGGTTAGTTCAACTTCTCTACTGGCCAATGCCTCTAGAATGATGCAACCAATAAAACCTGCGCCCATTTGTAATACTCGTGCCCCAGGCTTGGCTAAGGCATGAATCGCCCGTGCATCCTCTAGTGTCCAACAATGGTGAACCCCTGGAAGGTCAATACCAGGTACAGGCGGTAGCACAGGCACTGAGCCAGTGGCAATCAGCAACTTATCAAAATTGATTTTTTGTGGTTTTTTATTACCTTCTTCAACTTGCAGTGATTTACTTTTGGCGTCGAGTGAAAGCACTCTGCCCTGTACTTGCTGTATTTTGAGCCGTTCAAAGTGATTGGCAGTTTTCCGCAAATACGTTCCCGATTCGTCAATATTGCCAACCAATAAATAAGGAATTGCCATGCGAGAATATGGTGGCGAGAGCTCATCACCAATTAGGATAATCTCGTCCGCAGGACAACGCTTGCGAATCGTCTCTGCTGCAATTACGCCAGCTGGCCCATTGCCAATAATGACATGCTTCATGGGGCTACTTAAAGACCTAAACGCTTGCGAGTATCGGCATTAATTTGCCCATCGCTATCCCAGCCACGAATCTTGTAATACTGCGGTAACATCTTGCCCAAGCCGCTGACTGAACCCTTACCAGGTCCAGTTTTTGCAGCTTCAGACATTAAACGCTTGGGTAGCTTATCGTCTTTACTAGTAAAGCCAGCACGATTATTAAAATCACGCTCCATATTCCAAATCCGCTCGCCAATTAAAGTTAAATTTTCAACTGTAAATTCATCTCCACAGGCTGCTTGAAGTTGGGGCGCAACATCGGCTAGTGTCCAAGCAAAGCTAGTAAAAATACAGAGTCCAGCAGAATCAAAGGCAGCAGTAGCATCTTGAAAGGCTTTTACCAACTCAGGCTTACCATCCGTATCAGCAGGCTCTGTTTTAACAGGAATGCCTAAAACTTCAGAGGCGATAGTGTAACCACGTAAATGACATGCGCCCCGATTCGAAGTGGCATAGGCCAAGCCAATACCCTGAATCACCCGCCCATCGTAAGCGGGAAACTCTTGCCCTTTGACGCTCATCGATAAATCGGGTTGGCCATATTTCGCTGTCAGCCGAGCAGAACCTAAGGCAATTTCTTTACCAAAGCCAATTCCTTGCGCAGTAATTTCAGCAAAGTGGCAAAGTGCTTTGACCGAACCAAAAGGCGCTTCAATACCGAGTTGCTCTTTGGTCAAGACCCCCATTTCATACATTTCCATCACTGCGCCAACTGTAGCACCAAAAGTAATCGGGTCAAAACCGTCTTCATTACAAATCATATTGGCATACTGCAAAGCCTCAAGATCATTGACACCATTAGCTGCGCCCAAAGCCCAAGCAGCCTCATATTCAAGGCCGCCCGAGGTATTCTTATATTGCGGTTTATTTTCAATCGTGAAATGAGATTCATCTATTTGCGAAATACGACCACAGGCAATCGTGCACGCAAAGCAAGCTTGAGTTGTTACCAAATGTGATTTTCCATCTGAGTCACGTTCAACTGCCATCGCTTCAGCTGAAATATCTTTTGCGCCTTCAAATTGCACATCTTGATGATTACGAGTTGGTAGGGCTCCCACCTCATTAATTACATTCATTAATACTTGGGTGCCATAAGTCGGTAAACCTTGGCCGGTTACAGCGTGCCCGGCTAAAACCGCTTTACCAGCATTTACTGCCGCCATAAAGGCTTTGGGGTTTTTAATATTGCCAACCCCTTTGGTACCACGCACTGCCAGCGCTTTCAAATTCTTGCTACCCATCACAGCGCCAACGCCAGAGCGGCCTGCAGCGCGATGCAAGTCATTGACGATAGCGGCAAAATATACTTGATTTTCACCAGCACGCCCAATGCAGGAAACCCGAATTTGGGGATCTTGATGTTTAATTTTGATCGCTGGCTCGGTTTCCCAAACCGTCTTGCCCCACAAATCACCTGCGTCTACTAATTCAGCGCGATCATCTTCGATATATAAGTAGACAGGCTTAGGCGACTTGCCTTCAAAAATAACCATGTCCCAACCAGCCATTTTTAATTCAGCACCTAAATACCCGCCTGAATTAGAACAAGCAATTGCACCAGTTAAAGGACCCTTGGTAACCACCGTAAAACGCCCACCAGTAGAGGCCATGGTGCCTGTTAACGGCCCAGTTGCCCAAATAATTTTATTTTCAGCTGATAAAGGATCGACCTTCGGATCAACTTCATCGACAAAATATTTTGTGGCTAAGCCCCGTGAACCTAAATAGGTTTTAGCCCACTCCATATTCAAAGGCTCAGACTTGCAAGTGCCTTTAGTTAAATTAACGCGTAGTAGTTTCCCAGCCCAAGACATAGTATTTTCCTATTCAATAATTAGTTAGTACTAGCTTGATTGCCAAGCTTATCGGCCCATGCGCGCATGCGATCGAGCCCTGTCCAATCGGCATCTACATAAGTAATAGCTTCGGTTGGACACGCTGTAGCGCAAGCTGGGTCACCAGAACACAAGTCACACTTTTGTACCTTACCAGTATCCTGCACATAATTAATCGTGCCAAAAGGACAAGCAATTGTGCAAACTTTGCAGCCCACACAGGTGTCCTCAGAGACTACTTTTGCGCCCGTTACTAGATCAATGGAAATGGCATCTACCGGGCAAGCCTTTAAACACCATGCCTCATCGCATTGAGTACAGGTATAGGGTACCTTTACCCCAGTGTTGTGAAAATCAAAGACCCGAATGCGGGATTTAGAAGGATTAAAGATCCCATAATGTTCATAACTACAGGCCATTTCACACTGGAGGCAACCCGTGCATTTATCAGCATTAATCAGTAAAGACTTTTGCATTTCTAATCCCTTGTTTATTTGAAAAATAAGCTATTTATGCAATATTCTGCCAATATAAAACAAATGGGAAGCTAGTAGTAACCCTAGTAAAACAAGCCCTATCTTTTTGACCTACATCAAACGCCTTCAATAGCGTATTAGCTACATTAAAACCTCGTCCTTAGTAGCTAGGAAGACATGCAAACTGTAAAAGAAATTGAATCGGCAGCTGACGCCGCCCGAAGGGCGGAGGTGAATAACTTAATTAGCCCTCGTTTTTATAAGACCGACTATGCGTATATGGATAGGCTGAATATCGAACCCGTTCGAGCAGAGTGGGACATGATGATGAAAGAATATGAAGGTGACAATAATCAAGATCATTTTCAGCGCGATGAGCAGTTTGTCGCCGAAGTTGCTCGATTAGTTCCCCAACTTAATCCCGAATTAAGGCGTGAATTTCTTGATTTTCTGGTAACGTCCCTAACCTCAGAATTTTCTGGCTGCGTGCTGTATAACGAGATTCGCAATCATGTTGATAACCCCGATATTAAACAATTAATGGCGTATTTAGTGCGCGATGAATCACGTCATGCAAGCTTTATCAATTCGTCACTTAAAGATTTTGATTTAGGTGTAAATCTAAGCGAATTAAAGAAAAATAAAGCTTATACCTACTTTAAGCCGAAATATATATTGTATGCAACATATCTATCTGAAAAAATTGGGTATGCGCGTTACATTACGATCTTTAGGCAACTAGAAAAAAATCCAGATAAACGCTTTCACCCTATTTTTCGCTGGTTTGAACGCTGGTGCAATGATGAATTCCGTCATGGCGAATCATTTGCCCTCATCATGCGTGCTGATCCAAAATTATTGCAAGGTACTAATTTATTATTCATTCGCTTCTTTTTATTGGCGGTATATGCCACGATGTATGTCCGCGATCACACGCGCCCTGCACTAAAACATGCAATGGGGCTTGATCCTACTCAGTACGATTACGCAGTATTTAAAATTACTAGTGAAATTTCGAAACAAGTATTTCCGATCTCTTTGGATATTGATAGTCCTGCATTTCGCCAAGGGATGAATCGACTATTTCGCATTGCTGAAAAATATTATGCGGCACGGGAAAAGGGAGGGATCTACGCATATTTCCAGCGAGGTGGATATGGGTTAGCGGGCTTTATGACCTTCGTTGGCATGTATTTCATTCCAGTGAAACGTCATAATCTACCTCAGCAAATTCGGATAGCGGCAGCCTGGTAATTTCAGACTACTTTTGAATAGGACCCCATGGTCAGGGATTCACGCAAATGTCGATCGAAAGCCATTGCCACCCGCCGTACCAATAAGCGCCCGCTCATGGGCACCATTAAAGAGTCGCCATGCCATTCAATTAAACCAGAATCTTCGAGATAATTTAGGTCGGACTCTTCATTGACAAAATACGCGTCGAAATCAATTGCATGTTTTTGCGAAAATTGACTAGCATCGATCTTAAAGTGGCACATGAGTTGCCCAATTAAATCGCGTCGCACTATATCATCTTCGGATAAACGCATGCCCCGCAATGTAGGCAGGCGATGTTGATCAAGCAAAGCGTAATACTCATCTAAAGTTCTTACGCTCTGAACATAGCAATCGTCAACTTTACCTATAGCTGTTACTCCAAATGCCAACATATTGCACTCGGCTTGTGTAGAGTAGCCCTGGAAATTGCGATGTAAACGACCTTCTTTTTGCGCGATTGCTAGCTCATCATTCGGTTTGGCGAAATGATCCATGCCAATAAAGATATAACCTGCTTGCATTAACTGGTCAATGGTACTCGACAAAATTTGCAGTTTATCTACCGCATTCGGTAAATCACCTGCGACAATACGGCGTTGCGGCTTAAAAATATGCGGTAAATGGGCATAACTATAAACTGATATGCGCTCTGGATTCAGCGCGATTACGGCTTGCACTGTTGCTACAAAACTGGCAGGCGTTTGCTTTGGCAGGCCATAAATCAAATCAACACTACGCGAAGTAAAGCCATATTTACGCGACCAATTCAGCACCGACTGAGTCTCTTCTAGGGTTTGAAGCCGATGAATTGCCTGCTGAACCTCGGGATTGAAATCTTGCACTCCCAGACTAATGCGGTTAAAGCCTAACTCAGCAAGCAATTTAATATCGGCTTCAGTTACTCGACGCGGATCAATTTCAATTGAGTATTCCCCGTTTTGCTGAAATTCAAAATGGTTTTTAATCGAGGTCATTAATTCCCGCATTTCAGAGTGAGACAAAAAGGTCGGTGTGCCACCGCCCCAATGCAGTTGACTAATAGGTAATTTTTGCTCGGGAGCCAGCTCCATCGCCTCACAAACAGCAGCCATTTCTTTGGCTAGATATTTAATGTACTTAGCGCTACGCCCATGATCCTTCGTAATAATTTTGTTACAAGCACAGTAATAGCAAATATTAGGACAAAATGGTAAATGCATATAGAGCGAAAAAGTCTGCTCGTTTAATGAAATTCGCTTTAATGCTAAACGATAATCAACCTCAGTAAAATCTTTATGGAAACGATCGGCGCTAGGATATGAGGTGTAGCGCGGACCATTAATATCAAATTTTTTTAATAGCGCAGGCTCTAATAAACTAGTTCTCGCACTAGCTAAGCCAACTACTTGATGAGAAGCTGTTATTAATTGGTCCATCCCATTCTTTGTAGCAGAATAAGAGTGGGTTGATTTTGATTTAAATCAAAATTCTTATCTCGATGTCGGCCTTTTTTGCCGTCCTTTTGATTGGGTGATCTGCGAGTTAGATGAATTTTTAGGCTTCGCTTTGGCTTGAGGTCTCGCTTGGCGCGTAGCCTTTATGGGCTGCACACCAATACTGGGATCAACTTCAAAGCCTGTAATAATTTCTTGCGGAATAGTTTGTTTTGTTAATTTCTCGATATCTTTTAGCAGCCCCAATTCATCGATACAAACTAATGAAATCGCCACCCCATTCGAGCCAGCGCGGCCCGTTCTCCCTACTCGATGGACATAATCTTCAGGAACATTGGGTAAATCGTAATTAACTACATGGGGCAGTTGATCAATATCAATACCCCTTGCTGCTATATCGGTTGCTACTAAAGCAGTAATTTTTCCAGACTTAAAATCAGCCAAAGCTTTAGTGCGGGCGGATTGACTTTTATTTCCATGAATAGCCATGCAAGTAATGCCATCTTTCTCAAGCTGCGTGACGAGCTTGTTAGCACCATGTTTTGTCCGCGTAAAGACTAGCACCTGCTGCCAATCATTCGCTTTAATGAGGTGGGCTAATAGCGCCTGTTTTTTATTTTTATCGACTGGATAAATTTTTTGCGTAATCGCTTCGTGGGTACTATTACTGCGGGCAACTTCAATTAAGGCTGGCGACTTTAGTAAGGTATTGGCTAGCGCTTTAATTTCGGTTGAAAATGTAGCAGAAAATAATAGGTTCTGACGTGCTTTTGGTAAGGTTGCCAAAATGCGTTTAATATCGGGTAAAAATCCCATGTCTAACATGCGATCCGCTTCATCTAAAACAAAAATTTCTATTGCCTTTAGTGAGATATGACCTTGTCCCATTAAATCGATTAAGCGACCAGGCGTAGCCACTAAAATATCGAGGCCATTCTTGATTGCATTAATTTGTGGATTAGCACCGACACCACCAAAAATAACCGCTGATTTCAGTCCAGTGTATTTGCCATAAGTTAAAACAGATTGCTGTACTTGCGCCGCAAGCTCACGCGTTGGAGTCAAAATTAAAACTCGGATTTGACGCCGCACGCTTGCTTGAGGTAGCTTTGAATCTATCAGTCTTTGCAAAATAGGTAAGGTAAAGCCCGCAGTTTTTCCTGTGCCTGTTTGAGCTGCCGCCAGCAAATCGCCGCCTTTTAAAACAGCTGGAATTGATTGAATTTGAATTGGGGTAGGCGTTGTATAGCCTTCTTCTTGTACCGCGCGCAAAATGGGAGCAGATAAAGCAAGTTCATTAAATAACATGGGGGCCGATAAGTGATTACTGCAATTGAATTGGCCATTTTAAGCGATTAACTAATTTGGCCAATCAGCTGCAGGTAATCCTGCGAAGGGAGCGGTAAATATTTGGCGCTTCATCAAAAATGATTGGGGCACTGGATTGCCGGTTTGGTACTCAATAATCCAAAAATAATCATAAACATCATCTGGCCAAGTAGTAGGTACCCCCACCATTTGATCTAAATTAAGTAATTGCCGCAAAGTGACTTTTTCGCCAGCAAACTCAGCTTCTAGGGCGGCGCTGGCAATATGAAAATGCTCCCAAATCATCAGTACCGTCTTATCTTCATACTGAGCGCTAAATAGTAAGTCCTCTGCTACTGCCTGATTGCGCACATTCTGTACTGCCATATGCGCTCGATCTATGCCTGCTTCTGCCCAATAAGCTAACATCGGCATATTCCAACTAGCAGCAATTGGCGCCATTGTTTCAATTGTATGTAAGGTCATTACCATTAATGCAGCAGGCCGTTCTTTTCCAATGAATAATGATTGTTTGGCATTCTGACCTAGATATTGCGCTGCAAGCGCTTGGGCGCGTAATTTGCCTATTTCAGAAAGGCTAGGGGCATCTAATTTTTCCGAATGACGCGCAATAATAATTTTCATAATAAGTAAAATAGTATCAAAAATTGAGATTAATAAAAATCGGTTACATTCTTAGTTATGCAAAAACCACAGACAATAACAATTAAAGAATGGGGACCTCAGAATAATCTGCATTTTATAGGGGTTTATAGGTCACAATTCGCATGAAAGCGCACGCGACTCTGCTCAATAAAAACTTAGTTTTACTAATTATTTGCCAAGGGCTTTTCTTAACCAATAATGTTACTTTTATTGCTATTAATGGCTTGGTTGGTCTCAGCTTAAGCCCATCAGCTTGGATGGCCACTTTGCCGATTATGGGCTATGTCGTTGGCGGTGCACTCTCCACCTCTATCGTGGCCAAAACTCAACATCAATTTGGGCGACGTCGCTCCTTTCAATTAGGTTTATTGATTGCGATTATTTCAGCCCTGATTTGTGCCTACGCCGCAATTTCTAATAATTTCTGGTTACTCATTGCAGGCACATTTGTGGCGGGGTATTACAGTGCCAATGGGCAGTTGTATCGTTTTGCGGCCGCGGAGTTAACTGTTGCAAGCTTACGCGATAAAGCGGTATCGTGGGTTTTAGCGGGGGGTATATTGGGTGCCGTAGTGGGCCCAAATTTAGCCTCATGGACTAAAAATAGTTTTTCTGTGCCTTTTTTAGGCGCCTATATAACACTTGCCATTGCAGGTACGGTGGGTATTTTAGTGATGCAATTTATTCACTTTCCTGGTGAATTGAAATCGCAGCAACCCCTTTCCGCTGGTCGTAGCTTGAAAACTATTTTGTTACAACCCGTATTTTTAGTTGCTACTATTGGCGCCTCACTTGGCTATGGTGTAATGAACTTACTAATGGCAGCTACACCGTTAGCGATGCAAATTTGTGGCTTACCGTTTACTGATACCGCCCTCGTTTTAGAGTGGCATGTAATTGGTATGTTTGCCCCAGGTTTTTTTACTGGCTCTCTCATTCAACGCTTTGGCGCCATCAAAATAATGGGGGTTGGAGTAATACTCAATTTAATCTGTATCGCTATTGCCTCGACTGGCACCGACCTACACCAATTTTTATTAGCGCTTTTCATACTCGGAGTAGGTTGGAATTTTTTATTCACCGGCTCTACCACCTTAGCGATGACCGCTTACCGTCCCGAGGAAAAAGATAAAGCCCAAGCAGCAATCAACTTTTTTGTCTTCGGCACAATGGCTTTTACATCCTTCGGCTCGGGAGCAATGGTCACCACTCAGGGCTGGGAACTCTTAAATCTGGGATCTCTCATTCCTGTAATGGTGACTGGGTTGGCCTTAATTTGGCTCAGAGTAAAAAAATTAACTCCCCAGCCTTAAACGTCATCCATAAAACTACCGCCTCCGCCACTATCGTCCCAATCTGAATTACCTGCGTTACCCGAGTCTTCCCAGGTGCTAACGTCGCGCACGCCAAAATCGGTATTATCTCGCCCTGCTTGAGCTGGCTGGATATTGCCAGAGGAATCCCGATTACCATGTTCGCCACCCATTAAATGACTAGCTAAAGCCTGCCCAGCGACCATGCCAGCCCCTAAGGCTGCCCCAGTTGCTAAACTGCCCATGAGGCCAGAACCCCCAAAGCCAGTGCTTGGTGCGCCAGCGGGGCCATTAGGGTTGCCAGGGCCTCCCGGACCATTAGGTCCTTGCCCACCAGGGGGGTTTGGTGCCAAACCGCTCTGCGGGCCATTACCTAATGCCGCCGCATTTGCTTGTTCGCGCTTTCTTTGCTTCATGAAATAAATCAAGCCGCCAACTAAAACCACGATTAATAGCCAAAAAATCGGGCTACTAAAGATCGAGGCAGACGCCCCCGCATTACCCCCTAAATTCGTACCTGAAACCTTTGCTCCAGACGCCAATTGCGTTCGCAGCTTTTGGACTGAGTCAACCTGCGCAAAAGGCAAACCAGGGGCAAGTATCTCGGCTCGAGCAAGTTCCGCACGACCTTCATCCAAACGCCCCTCTTTCAGCCTTAATTCAGCCAAGATAAAGTGCGCTTTAGCGCTATTGGGGTGAGTTTGTAATACGCCCTTCATCATGGCATCTGCTTGTGCGTACTGCCCTGCCTCAATCTTTTGATAAACCTCATGCAAACTGGGCTCATTCGCGAGCGCAAATACACTGCTGCTGAAAATTAAAGCGGCCAACAGGCTGGCAACCAAGGGAAGTTGGGTTAAGCGCATACGAGTTCCTTTTCTTCAATCGGAGAATAAGTTAAAAAATACTCCTTTTTAATGAAATTAGAAATACCCTAAATTTAATAGGGATTTACTGCTTAATAGGGGTAGCGCGCAGCATGACTTGGTTTATGCGTAACTCCGCTGGCTGACCCTGCTGCACCAAGACAAAGTCAATAATTTGTGCGACCTGCATCTTTTCCTGGTACTCAATTTTCAAGACACAATTGGGCAAAAGAAGTTGCAGCGGCCCTAATTCTTGACTGGCGGAATTGAATGCATCTGCTTGATTATCTAACTTCTCTAGTTGCAAGAGTTTTTTTAAACTAGACAAAGTTTTCCGAGGATTTGCTGAGCCTAAGGTAATACTTTGCAAATGGTTGAATAGATTCGGATGTTGTTGATCAGTATTGACCCAAACAAAATCGGGGGTCAAGTGCTCACAAAAATAAATCCGTAAGCCTGCAATCGGCTGTTGAGAAAACCGTACTGTCTTAAAAAAGGCCTGCTTGATCTCATTGCCAACCTGCGCAGGTCGCGATAAATCTTGTACTGCATTTGGCACAAAGCCTGCTTCATTAAGTGACTTAAAACAAGCTGCGGCATTGTTGGTACGAAATACTAAGGCATCTAGACCAAACGCTAAATTCGCAATTTCTGCGCGTTGAGGTAGCGTTCCCGCCTCCCAACCCAAGATCTCTAAATAGGTCGAATCCAGCACAATTAACTGGTTTGATGAACCTAAATTGTGAGTAGACTTCGCGCTGAGATGAAAGCCAAGATCACTAAATTGCTTGGCAACCAAACTCATTTGGTCTCTTGCCATTATGACTAAATGGTCAAATTCATACTGCATAGGGGGCTCTTTTTGCCGTTCGAGTCCTTAATACTAAATCAATGCCACTAAACCTCCTAGACGGCTAAATTGCATTATCTTCCCGCATTGGGAAAAAATAATTGCTGACCCCCAATTTTATAAGCAGCAATTGCATCCTGGCCTGGTTTGGAAATGAGCCAATCGATAAAGGCTTGACCCTCGGCTTTTTTCACTTGGGGATATTTCATGGGATTAACTAGCATGACACCATATTGATTAAATAAACTAGGGTCGCCTTCAATCAAAATATCTAAATCGCCCCGATTTTTGAATGACAACCATGTGCCACGATCAGCCAAGATATAACCATTCATCGCGGAAGCCGTATTTAATGCTGGGCCCATCCCAGAGCCTGTTTCTTTATACCAATTCAGATTCGAATTAACTGCAATGCCAGCATCTTTCCAATAGCGTAACTCTGCTGCATGCGTACCACTTTTATCGCCACGAGAAACGAAGGGGGCTTTGGCCTCAGCAATTTTTTGAAAAGCAACTTTAATATCCTTGCCGCCAGCAATTTTTGCGGGGTCGCTCTTAGGGCCAATCAAAATAAAATCGTTGTACATCACTTCATAGCGTTTGGTAGAAAATCCTTCGTCGATAAATTTTATTTCAGCTGGTTTATCGTGAACAAATACCACATCAGCATCACCGCGACGGCCAATATCAAGTGCCTGCCCAGTCCCAACTGCAACAATTTTTACCTGGATGCCAGACTGCTTTTGAAAAATCGGCAAAATAGATCCAAATAAACCCGATTGCTCTGTTGACGTCGTTGACGATACAAGGATGCTTTTATCCTGTGCAAAGCTGGGATTTACAAAAAGGGTTGCACTCCAAATGGCAACTATAAGATAACGATAGGGATTTGATTTCATCTGATTATGAGGGCCTTATTCATTTCAAGTTAATATGCTTTCATCATACAAAACTTCAATATGAAATAAATTACATATGCGCATACAAATTAGGCCCACCCTTCTGATTAACAATAAGGGCTCAAAACGGCTTGATTCAATTGATTTGGTATGGCTAAGTGACCTTCTCCAAGATATTGAAAGGGAGTCGACCTTAATGGGCGCAGCTAAGCGGGCGGGCAGCTCCTACCGTACGCTGTGGAATAAATTAAATGAAATAGAGTTGGTACTGAACGAAAAGCTCGTTGAGCGTATTAAAGGCCATGGTTCAACTATCAGTCATTTTGGGCTTTTTTTAATTCAATTTGTAGCCCAAATGCAAAGCCGCTATAGTGAATATAGCGAAAACTATCTAACCACCTTATCCCAAGAAATGGCTGCCTATCAGTTAAAACAGGGCAAAAAATGGCTGCTATTTTCTAGTAGTGATCCCATTATTCAACAAACTATTGCTAAATTCAGCAGCTTTGAGCTTCGGGTAGCGGGCTCTGGCGAATCACTGGAACGTCTCCTGAATCACGAGGCCGACATTGCGGGATACCATGTTTCTGATCCAGAAAATTCTCGCATCATTCATCAGCGCCTCATTAAAGCTGGTATGCAAGTAGTGCCAGTGATGAAACGAATCCAAGGTTTAATTGTGCAAAAGGGCAATCCGCTGAATCTGACCTCCATCAGTGACTTGACCAAGCCAAAAGTCCGTTTTATAAATCGCCAAAGAGGCTCGGGTACCCGCTTATTGCTGGATTCTTTATTGGCTGAAAAAGGCCTTAATCCAGAGAAAATTAAGGGCTATAACAATGAAGAATTTACCCACTCAGCTGTTGCCAGTGCGATCTTAGCCAACAAAGCCAATGTTGGCATTTCCGTTAAAAATATTGCGCTAGAAAATAAACTGGGTTTTATCTACCTTAAAGATGAACTATTTTTTCTGGCGATGCGTAAAGAATTGGCTGTCAACAAGGAGGTCAGCAAATTGATTAGCAACATTAGAAATTATGCGGGCATTACCGAAGGTTATAAATCTTTAGGCGCCAAGGTGCAACTACATGACTGGATTTAAATACTTAAGAAACTGGTGCAAGCGGGAGATTAAATAACAGATTCTGGGGTTTGAGCTTGAGAAGCTTGTCGTGATTCATGGCCATACCCAAATAAACGGGTTTGCCAGTTAACTCAGGAAGAGCCACATTAGGACTGATAAAATCTAAACGAAATAAACAAATTAACCGAGCAATACTATTCGCCTCCACCATGTCTTTGTTATAGAGTGCATTTAAGATTTCAGTAGAAGCAGCATCTAAGCCAACATGCCAGACCCACTGTGGATCATTAATTGCTGCTAAAGGGGTAATCTTAACCTCGATACCTAAAAAGTGATTAAGCCATTGGGCAAGTAATTTACTGAAATGCTCAACAGCCGTTTGCCCAAAATTTAACGGTATTGCAAAATCATAATTACTATCTCGCGTCCAATACAAATCGATATTATCTTCATGCAATACATCTAGATCGATCGATTTCATTGTTACAGTCGTTTGTTTGAGTAAATCAACAATATTGGCAAACTCTGGGGCCTGGGCATTGCGCTCTATGGTTTCGTGATCAGCACTCATCACCAAGCCGTCTTCTAATACGGTCATTTTTTGCGACCGAAAAAATAATTCCGCTACCCTAGCATCCATCGCGCTTGGCTTGTCACCCAAAATATGCCGCATAAAAATTTGGACTAGTTGATTAACAAATAAAGGCGGTACATCTACCCCATCGCCAGCAAATAAGCCTAAATAAAACGATTCTAATGACGATGCAGTAAGTAATTTAGTGCGATAACGTAACCAAATACGATAATTTTCTTGAATATCACTATCCATCATTTCAGCTATCTCAGTCTCGCTAACAGCGGCGCGAGGATTTTGCGTTAAGCGCTGATGGAGCAACTTTTCTACGGCACAAGATTCAGGTACTAAATTCAGTTCATCCCGAAGTAAATAGGTACGTAAAAAATCATCGGTCACCAATAATTGATTATCTGCACTAACTTGCAAGGTTTTATAGGCACACTGCGGCCAGTAATTTATTGGTGCATTCACTTCAATGGTCTCGAGCAGAAAGCGCTAAGCATAAAGCATGTCCTGCCAACCTGATGGTAGCAGGGGGATCTATCAGGGGGGGGCTGGCTATTTCTTAGTTGGGGCAGCAGCAGGTGCGGCAGGTGCTGCAGCAGAAACTGCAGTGGGCGGTACAAAAGGCGGCACTTCAGCACAAGCTGCGGGTGCTGGGGTTCCAGCAACTTTAAATCGATTCGCTAAGGTATTTTGCACCATACACAGCTTGAATGCGCCAACTTTATCACCATAAGCGGTCTTCGCTTTTGCTAAATCAGCTGCTGCTTGTTGCTCTGGCGTTAAGGGTGGGAGCATGGCCAACACCGTGCTGGCGCTGAAGGCACAAATGACGAATGCAATGATTTTTTTCATAGCTCAACCTTTATTTAAATCGTTGTACCAAATTTCATGATGCTCTTTAGCCCAAGTAGCATCGACATAACCAGTTTTCATACCATCGATAGAACCCTGCATACCAATGGTACCAATATAGATATGACCAAAGGCCATAGCGGTCATGAGCAATGCAGCGGTACTATGAATAATGTCGGCAATTTGCATCGTGCCGCGCCAATATTCAATCGCAATAAACGGCACAATCATATCTAAGACCCAGCCCGAAGCCGATACGGTGAGCCCCAGAATAACCATTCCGAACCAAAACCAGATTTTTTCACCGCAATTAAAGAATCCCGCAGGGATATGTTTTCCTGAAAGCATGCCACCGAAACCAGTTAGCCATGCCATATCCCCTTTTTCAGGGATATTTTTACGCACGAACAAGAAGAAGAAAATGACGATGCTAAGCGTAAATAATGGGCCACTAAAGTTATGGATATTTTTACATACTAATAAAAATAATCCGTAGGTCACACCGCCCATGAGAGGCATCACAAAATATTTACCATACAAAATCATTAAACCAGTAAAAGCGAGGCCCACAAAACTAAATGCCATGGTCCAATGAATAATTCGATCGAGCAAACTAAAGCGCTTAATTTTGCGTCCCGACATGGGTTCATGCAGCTTAATTGAGCCCTTGAGAATAAACATTGCGAGGATGCCACCCAACGCTAATGCTAAAAGCCATGCGCCATAAACGGTAATGACACCGTTACGAATTAAGCGCCACTGTTGTCCAGATTTTTGAATCAAAACACCCGCTTGTTTATCGGGAATACTCACATAATTAACCGCATCGCTATTGGCAGTATTCCAAATCGGTGCATTATTGCCCGGTTGATTCTGGTTGGCCTTACGCTCTGCTTCAATCGTGGCATTTGGCGCACGGCCTACATCCATAATATTGGCTGACTCTACTTTCGGTAAGGCGGCAGGAGCGGGAGTTGCTGCTGGCGCAGTCGGCTGAGCGATGCTAGTTCCAGCAAGCAGGGCAAGGCAAAAGCCTGCTGGAAGCAACCAGGAACGAAAAGAAGCGCTTACGGTTTGATTCATGCAAAATCCTTCACGGCATTGATCATTACTTAATACGGCTGTATTCAGTTTGATTTTGATTACGCTTATTGATTTCTTGTGTCCAGCTCACCTGATTACCTGGAGTCCAGCCTTTTGCCATAAAGCCATCATTGGCGCCCATATAAGGCGCAACATCAGGTCGCTTTGATGCTTTGAAGCCCTGCTCTTCATCTTTACATGCACTCAATAAGCCTAGCGCTAAACATACCAATAAGCCTGCTTTAAGAATTGCTTTCATGACTTACCTCCTTGCGGTCCGGGGGGTGCTTTAGTAGGCGCAGGCGGGGCTTCGCCTGGCTTGCCATATGCGGTAGTCCAACCAAACACGTTCGCACCAGCATTCTTTCCGTTAGTTTGCCGTTTAACCACACGGGCACGGAAGATATCGGCGATCACATCTCCATCGCCACCAATTAAAGCCTTGGTTGAACACATTTCAGCGCAAATGGGTAACTTGCCTTCTGCCAAACGATTACGACCATACTTCTCAAATTCAGCCACGCTACCATTGGCCTCTGGACCACCGCTGCAGAAGGTGCATTTATCCATTTTGCCGCGCATGCCAAACAAACCTGAAGTGGGAAATTGAGGCGCGCCAAACGGGCAAGCATACGAGCAATAACCACAGCCAATACAAATATCTTTATCGTGCAATACGACACCTTCATCGGTACGATAAAAACAGTCGACTGGGCAGACGGCCATACAAGGCGCATCTGAACAATGCATACAGGCAACGGAAATGGATTTTTCAGCGCCAATTACGCCATCATTAATCGTTACAACCCGCCGACGATTTACGCCCCAAGGTACTTCGTTTTCATTCTTACAGGCCGTAACGCAACCGTTGCATTCAATGCACCGTTCTGCGTCACAAATAAACTTCATTCTTGCCATGAGATTCTCCTGAATTTAGCTCGTTAATTTAGGTGCTTAGGCAAATTTTTCAATTTGGCACATCGTGGTTTTCGTTTCTTGCATCATCGTTACGCTGTCGTAGCCGTAGGTCGTTGCTGTATTCACCGCTTCACCTAAAACAACGGGACAGGCTCCGGTTGGATAGTATTCGCGCAGATTCTTGCCTTCCCACCATCCAGCAAAATGGAAAGGTACGAAAGCAGTATCTGGTCCAACTCGCTCAGTAACCATCGCCCGCACTTTAATTTTGGCTCCAGTGGGCGATTTAACCCAAACATAATCCCAATTTTTTATCCCCCGCCGAGCTGCAGCACCTGGATTTATTTCTACATAATTTTCTTGCTGTAGTTCTGCTAACCACGGGTTGGAGCGCGTTTCATCGCCACCGCCCTCATATTCAACAAGGCGTCCTGAAGTTAAAATGATCGGGAATTTTTCATACAACTTCTCGTTCAAATTCTGCTGCTGAACTGTTAGGAACAGAGTTGGTAAACGCCAGAAATTTTTCTTGTCGGCCGAAGTGGGATACTTGATCATCATATCGGGACGCGTACTGTACAACGCTTCACGATGCTGCGGAATTGGGTCTGGAAAATTCCACACCACAGCCCGCGCTTTAGCGTTACCGAATGGATGGCAACCATTTTTCATCACGACCCGCTGGATACCTCCAGATAAGTCGGTCTTCCAATTTTTGCCTTCAGCTAATTTTTGCTCTTCTGGCGTCAATTGACTCCACCAGCCCAATTTCTTCACAAAAGCAGCATCAAATTCAGGGTAGCCAGTAGTAATGGCAGAACCTTTGGAACAAGAACCATCTTCAGCCAATAGTGTTTTACCGTCTTTTTCTACCCCAAAGTTCGCACGGAAATTACCGCCGCCTTCCATCACGCTCTTGCTGGTGTCATATAGATTAGGCGAGCCCGGGTGTTTAATTGCCGCAGTACCGTAGCAAGGCCATGGCAAACCAAAGTAATCACCAGTCGTATCGTAACCACTAACTGGGTCTTTGCCGCCGCGTGATTTTAAGGTCTTCGGATCAAACACACTCATCATGCGCATGTGTGCTTTAAGGCGCTCAGGCGTTTGTCCCGTATAACCAATGGTCCAAACAGAACGATTAATTTCGCCCAAAATAGATTCAGGTTCAGGTTCACGCCACGATTTTCCCGCGTACTTCGAATCGAGCATTTTGTAGTTCACCGACAGCTCTTTACCAAACCCAAGGCGATCAGCAAAAGCTTGCATGATGACGTGATCAGGTACCGACTCAAATAAAGGATCGATGACTTTTTCCCGCCATTGAATCGAACGATTCGAGGCAGTTACAGAACCTTTGGTTTCGAACTGCGTGGTGGCCGGCAACAAATACACTGCCCGATCTTTATTCACTTGGCCGCCTGCAGCAGGTGGCATAGCAGCCATCGCCGCCGTTGCACTAGGATAGGGGTCGACTACCACCAATAACTCTAACTTATCCATTGCCTTTTTCATATCTAGGCCACGAGATTGCGAGTTCGGTGCATGACCCCAATAGAACACCCCTTTAACATTGGTAGCTTGATCAACCATGTCGCTTTTTTCCAGTACCGCATCAATCCAGCGGGAAACTGTCGTACCTGATTTTTCCATCATATCGGGCGCATAGCGGCCCTTAATCCAGTCATAATCCACACCCCACACGGTGGCGTAGTGCTTCCAAGAGCCAGCTGCTAAGCCATAGTAACCAGGCAATGAATCTGGATTTGGCCCCACATCAGTAGCGCCCTGCACATTATCGTGACCACGGAAAATATTTGCTCCGCCGCCCGATCTACCAATGTTGCCTAGGGCCAATTGCAAAATACAAGAAGCCCGAACCATCGCATTTCCAATAGTGTGTTGGGTTTGACCCATGCACCAAACAATTGTGCTGGGGCGATTCTTCGCCATGGTTTCAGCAACTTTATAAACTTCCGCTTCAGGAACACCACAGGCTGCTTCAACATTGGCAGGCGTCCATTTTTCCATCACATCTTTACGCACATCATCCATGCCGTAAACGCGATCGTTAATATATTTTTTATCTTCCCAGCCATTATTAAAGACGTGATACAAGACGCCAAATAAGAAAGGGATATCGGTTCCTGAGCGGATCCGCACATACTGATCTGACTTAGCTGCAGTGCGGGTATACCGTGGATCAACCACCATTAATTTGCAACCGTTTTCTTTAGCATGCAACATGCTCAACATCGACACGGGATGTGCCTCTGCGGCATTTGAGCCAATATAGAGTGCAGCTTTCGAATTCATCATGTCGTTATAGCTATTGGTCATAGCACCATAGCCCCAGGTATTGGCTACCCCGGCAACCGTAGTCGAGTGACAAATACGTGCTTGGTGATCGGTGTTATTGGTACCAAAGAATGAAACCCACTTACGCATTAAATAAGCTTGCTCATTATTGTGCTTAGATGAGCCAATAAAAAACAAAGAATCAGGAGTAGATTTAGTGCGCAACGCTTTCATCTTGGCGGTAATTTCATCAAGCGCTTGATCCCAAGAAATCTTTTGGTACTTGCCATCAACCAATTTCATTGGCGAGCGTAAACGGTAGTCGCCGTGGCCATGTTCACGTAAAGCAGCACCTTTTGCGCAATAAGAACCCAAGTTTATCGGCGAATCAAATACTGAATCCTGTCGAACCCAAACCCCATTTTCAACTGTTGCATCGACCGCGCAACCCACTGAGCAATGGGTACAAACGGTTCGCTTTACTTCAATCTTGCCGGCTTTGCCATCCAACATCGCCTTAGTTTCAACGGCATTCGCTTTTTGTAACAAGTTCAATTGTGAGACAGCTAGACCTGCGCCTACACCAATTCCTGAGCGCCGTAAAAAAGTTCGGCGATCCATAGTTGGCACAGCCGCTTTTAAACCCCGCGCCAAACTACCAATTAAATGTGTTGGGGTTTTGGAATTACTGCCAGAAGAAGATGTTTTACGAACCAGGCTCATGTGCTACTCCAGAAAGAATTCTTAAAGATTAATTATGTAAAGATTTAAATTCTTATATTAAAGTTGTTTCATAGTACTTTTTAATATGAGCCGACAACTGGTAGCCATCAGCCTGGGGTGCAATCGCACTGCCGACCTCTTGAATCACAGCTTGCCCTAAAGGTGTTTGCGACGCAACTGCTACAGCACCTGCGGCCACTCCTGCTGTCAGAAAAAAGGTTCTGCGCGATGGTTTGGTCGTGGGCTTCACAGCATCAGCAACGAAAGTCGATTTATTTGTCATAGATTGTCCAATCTAATGTAAATGCAAAATTGAATATTACGAGTTGAGTGTAATACGAATCAACCTTTAGTGCGCGGTTAGCTACAGCTAGTGTTAACCCTAGTTATTGTTCAATCACACCATATCAAAGCTTTGCGCCTCAATGGCAAAAAATTCGCGGATCAGTTGTGCAACTGGTAAGTAGAAATGGGTATCAGGCGCATTTTCTATTGCATCGCAACAATCCTCGTACCAACTACGCATATAGTTATTAAAGAATATTTTTTGATTCGTTAGGTTAGAAACTGCCGCATCATCACCAGCGATCAAATAGCGCATTACTTCGCATAAGGCGGCAAGATGATCTTCTGTCTCAGAAACACTTTCAGCAGCTTCTAAGCCAAAAGTCTGCAGAGCTCTGCGGATCTCGACTAAGGGCTTTTCATTTAAATGGCCAGCCATAAAATATGAGCCATTCAGAAATACATTGGGCCGACCCACCCCCACAAAATTCGCATCGTATTCTTTACGCCATTCATCTGCTTGACTATTTTTGGCGAGCGTTACTAAATTTCGCCAGGCGCTTGCTAAAACTGTGGCGTCATTGGTTTCGGGTAATGATGAGGCAATACGCTCTAATAAATCTTGGCTGGGGGGCTGATGCAGCAAGGCAGCCAATAAACCATATAGGTCAGCACGGGCCAAGTCTTCTGCTAAGCCAATCTCTCCCACCATTGCTGGTGATGCCTCTACTTGATCTAATTTGGGTTTTGGAGGATCTTGGCTCATCAAACATCTTTCATCATATCGACCACCCTACAGTCACTACACATTTTTAGGCGATTCTGGGCGGCTCCAGAAAAAGCTTCATGGGTTCCTAGTCGACCCAACATGAGCTCTACCATTTTTAAGGTGCCAAAAGCCTTGCCGCAACTAATGCAATGGTAAGGCAGGGTTTCATTCAGGATAACCTTTTGCTTGCGTTGTTCCACACTCAATAAGCGTGGCACTAATTGCAAGGCATTTTCGGGACAAGTTTGAACGCACAAACCGCATTGCACACATTGCTTTTCTAAAAAGGATAACTTTGGTTCATCGGGGTTATCTAATAGTGCACCTTCAGGACAGCTACCTACACAGGACATACACAAAGTGCAGGCCGCTTGATCAATAGCAAGGCCACCGAATAATGAAGGGGTAGGCAAAACTGCGCCCTCGGTCGGTAGCGAGGTTTTAGCTTGCTTCTCGAAATAAGTCAGTACAGCCTCTAATGTTTCGCGCTTTTGATTGGCCAAGCCAAATGAGGCTGGTGCGCCTAAAGTAGGTAAAGCGCCGCGTTTGCGGAGGATGCCGAGCGCTTTACTGACGGTTTCTAAATCATCGTCGGAATGCGCCTCAATCATACTTATCCGAGTTTCAGAAGAATTGAGATTTAAACCATAGGCTTGCAAAACAGCATTGCCTAATGCAACTTGCTGGGCGAGCGCCTGACGATAAGCCGGATCTTCATTCCCAGTTAAGAGAAGCTTGACCTCAGCAAAGCCAAAACTCAAAGCACCCAACCATAGTTCGATCCCAGTTGAGGCAATATTTTCAAGGCCTAAAGGCAAGACAAAACTGGGGAGGCCTTCATAATTCTTAGCCTGTAAATGGGCGGCACGACCCAAACTCTCGATGAGTTGCAGGCCTTCAGTGTGACTATGTAAAAGTAAGGTAGGTGCGCTGGCAGCTAAATTTGTTCGGGCGATTTCGTTAGCATAGGTTTTGCTTAACGCCTTTAGTTGCAAGCCCTGATGCGAAACGCTCGGATAGTTGTAACGCATCGCACCCGATGGGCAAACTGTGGAACAAGCCCCGCAACCCATGCATAAATTGGGATTAACCGCTACTTGACCTTGCCCATTTTTAAAGACCGACTGAATCGCCGCAGTTGAACACACATCGATACACGCAGAACACCCGGTAAGCCCATTACGACCATGTGCGCAAATTTTTTCGTTGTAAACAAAATATTTTGGTTTTTCAAACTCACCAACCAAACCCAATAACTTCGAGGCAGCTAAAGCTTGCTCAAACGGGTCGACACCTGGTGCCAAATAGCCTTGTGGCGTTTGGCTCATCGGCATTCCAGTGTTGGCGCGTAAATCCATAATTAAATCGAACTCGCCACTACGCAAAGTGTCGGGTCGATCAAACTGAATTGCACCAATGCCTGCACAGGCAGTAACACAAGCACGATGCGATTGACAGCGCGCCAAATTAATTTGGAAAGAAGCATCAATTGCATCCTCGGGACACGCGGTCACGCAAGCGCCACAGCGCGTACACATTTCAGGATCAATGGGATTGATTAAATTCCACTCAACCGTAAATTGCCCTAAAAAACCCGCTAAGCTCGATACCACTCCGCTATAAATTGGAAAATCGCGATTCAATGGAAGTGCCCCTGCTTCAGTAGCTAAAACACTAATATCGAGTGCTGCGCCTAATTTCTCAGCCCATGGCAAAGCTTGGTGTGCAGGGCCAATAATCAGTAAGCGCCCTTGACTTTCAAAGTTAACTACGGGAACTGGATCGGCCTGTGGCACCTCAGCCAAAGCCAATAAAGCTAAGATTTTAGGGGTGGATTTTTTTGCTTCTTGAGTCCAGCCCGCTAGCTCACGAATATTGACAAAACGCAGGGGCGCGCCTAAGGGCTTAGCCGATTGCTCTGCCAACTCACTAAATAAAGCGCGTTCTTGCGTACAGGCCACAATGATCGGCTCAGGCTCGCCAAGTGCTGTCAAAAATTGACCGACTTCTTGACGACATAAAGAGGTATGCACTGCAAGACCTAGTGCTTTCGCATCAAGGGGCATGGTTCGGTTGCAATCACAAACGAATAACTTGGTCATGGTTTACTTTTAGGTTTTTAATTGGGGATCAAGCGGTGGTTTGCTTGACTTAATCTCAGTAACTTCGGTCTTAGGCTCTGGCGGCAAAATATGCGTCACCTCATTAGACTCCCTAGACTCCCGATCAAGCGCCTCCAATGCCATTTTTTCTTTGGTGTCTTCAGTGGCTTGGTCCTGAGCGTCTTCTTCGGCCTTAAAGAGATTTAGCATCTTTGATTGCACCAAACGTCGCAGCATTTCAGGTGGAATAGGGTCTGGCTTGGAATAGTCATCAATATAAATATCTAAACCATCCATGATGTTATAGCGGGGGTCAGAAAATAATTTCTTCAGAGCAGCACGCTTAACATCAGGATCAACCCCACTTTGCATAAAGACCGAAAAATCATCTTGATGATTAAGCTTCGCAACATCGTCTAATGTCAACTGGGGTAGTACTTCGCTTGTCGTTGCTGACTGCTGCGCCGGGAGTTTGTTGGACTTTGCGCTCTCAGCCAAATTGGCGGGGGTTTCAGCGACCGGCTTCACTTCATTCGGTAATTCCTGTCCAGCCTTGCGTTGCGACCAGCGATTTAAAAAACCATCTGCCATTATTCCTCCGCTGGGCGCACTGCGCCCTTGAAAGAAGCCGGTTTTTGGCGCCGCTTCGGCTCAGGTCGATATTTTTCATCGACATACTCCGTAAGCCAAGTAATTTGTTCAGCACTCATGGGTATATTGTCAACCGTTTCACCCCCATCCAATAAACGGGCTGCTTCGTTATAGCTAACTAAAATCCGGTGAGGAATTGCCAGCGCTTCATTAGCAATTAAAAATGTTTGCGACTGCTGAGTGATATACGCTTGCGGCTCCTCTTCTAAACGCCACATCACAAACCAACATGGGCTTTGCGCTATTACATTTAAGTAATATCCTTCTGCTTCGTCAACAAAGAGGTTTAAATTAAAGCCCGTAAAAAGCCATGATTCACCCAAATCATTGCGCTCTAAAAAGCGGCCGCTTATTTTTTGCGTACGCTCCAATGTTTCAGCTCCAAACTGACCAATGTCTGGAATCACCTCTTGAGGAAACCAGCGATGACTAACCCATTGATTGGTCATTTTTTGTTTACGCATAACAACTGCAAATTGCATCAATTTTCTCGTTTCTAGTCGACATTCATTAATTAGTTGCAACACTAATCAGGGGTAATACCTTTTTCTTTTATTACCTTAGCCCATGCGCTAGACTCTTTTGCCATATATTTAGCAAGTTCATCCCGCGACATTGGGTTGGGAGTTAAACCATGCTCTACCAGAGCGGCAGCGACCTCTTTGTCATTCAAAACTTTGACAATTTCTAAATTCCAGCGATCTAATAAAACAGTTGGCGTTTTGCTAGGCGCAACGAAAGCATACCAGTTGGTTGCATCAAAACCTGGATAACCCGACTCAGCAATAGTGGGCACATTCGGAAATAAGGGCGCCCTTTTTGCACCGGTGGTGGCCAACGCTACCAACTTACCTGTTTTAATATGTGGCGAGGCTGACGACAGTGCAGAGTAATAAGACGAAACTCGTCCAGCTAAGACGTCAACCAAAGCGGGGTTACCCCCTTTGTACGGAATATGTACTACATCGATGCCCGCTCGTAAATTAAATAATTCTCCCTGCAAATGCGATGCGGAACCATTCCCAGTTGAGGCGTACGTTAACTTGCCTGGCTCTTTTTTTGCTAAAGCCACAAATTCTTTTAGTGTAGTCACACCTAAAGAAGGTGGTACCACTAATATATTTGGAAAGCTCATTCCCATGGTTAAGGGCGCCAAATCTTTAACGGGATCGTAAGGGAGTTTCATTAAATGGGGCGCAATCGTTAACGGCCCAATCGAACCTAATAAAATCATTGAACCATCTGTTGGTCCATTCGCCACCGTAGCATGGGCAATATTACCGCCAGCGCCAGGCTTATTATCAACGACCACCGTTTGACCAATATTTTCACCCAATTTTTTAGCGATTAAGCGCGCGCCGGTGTCAGCCGCGCCACCAGCAGCAAAGCCAACCACCATGGTGACTGTTTTTTTAGGGGGAAACTCTTGCGCCTGGAGAGCTGGACTTAACAACAGCCCCATCAATGGCAATAAAGTTACCTTCAATATACGTACTAAATACGATTTTTTATTCATTTATGCTCCTTTGCGCGACTTATTCATATCTATTGCAGGCTATTTTAGGAGCTTTTGCAGAATTATTGATTCAACGATACAATTTTTTATCCCCTCTCCTTAGAAACTATGATGAAATATGTAGTAATTACCCTTGGAATACTCTCTTTAAGCGCAAATTCCTATGCGGCCAGCGGCTCTGAAACGTATCAGCAAGTGTGTTCTGCTTGTCATGCTACAGGGCTTAATAATGCACCGAAAGTTGGCGATAAAAAACAATGGGGGAAACTCATTAAAGAAGGTCAAGCAAATATCAGTGCCGATGGTTACTATGGCGTGCGAGCTATGCCTGCCCGAGGTGGCAGCCCGAATTTATCCGTCGCAGAATTTGCCGCTGCTGTAGTGCATATGGCAAATCAAGCCGGTGCAAATTGGCAAAACCCAGATGAGGCGATGCTAAAAACCATTAATGAGCGTCTGGCCAAAAAACAAGCCCAAGCCAATGCTAAAAAAACGTAAGCACTTTATTTCATGAGCGATTTATTACCTTGCATCGAAATTGAAACGGCGCCTAATCCTCAAGCTGCAGTCATATGGCTACATGGTCTCGGTGCCGATGGCAATGATTTTGCCTCAGTCGTTCCCCAGCTTGATTTAACAGGCTGCTTACCAATTCGCTTTGTATTTCCTAGTGCGCCGAGCATGCCCGTGACTATCAATGGAGGCTATGTGATGCCGGCTTGGTACGATATTGCTGCGCCCGATTTAACCCATCAACAAGATATCAAAGGTATTCAAAAATCAGCCAGCGCTATAGCTGCGTTGATTGAACGTGAAATACAAAAGGGTATTCCATCGAACAAAATAGTCCTTGCTGGGTTTTCACAAGGCTGTGCGATGGCTCTATATATTGGTTTAAGTTTTCCACAACCTCTAGCAGGCATCATAGCTCTGTCAGGTTATTTACCGCTCGCAGAACAGTTTCTCAGCTTTAGAAATAAGGCCAATTTCAATACCCCTATTTTTATGGCGCATGGGGTTTGGGATCCAGTCGTCATTCCTAAACGGGGTGAAGATTCGCATGCTTTACTCAAACAACATAGTTACCAGGTCAATTGGCAAACCTATCCAATGGAACACTCGGTTCACCCAACTGAGCTAGCTGATATTTCTTTATTTCTACAGGAAGTACTGTCACTTGCTTAGTTCTCGTCTTATAAGCAACTAACAATTATCAGTTGGGCACGCCTTAACGCAATTTTGCCGCTTCATGGCGCAACTATTTTTTGCTACCAAATCAGTTGCTTTTTCCATGCAAAGGTTATTGTCCATATCACACTCGCGCACACACCCTTGGTCCTTATTGCCCATATCAACATTAGGCGCATAGGTGCCACAAGCACTTAAGGTAAATAGGCAGATCGCGCTAAGACAAATAAATTTATTCAAGTACACAATAATTCCTAAATCTACTGTTAAGAGGTATTTTTATGCAGGTTTTCATTGATTAATACATTTTCTATTAAGATTCAATATTATCTATTAATTATTTCAAGCTTGTGGAGTGCTTATATCTAATATGAATAACCCTATCAGACGTAGGCTTACAGTTTTTTTTATTGGCTTACCTCTTTATTTATTTGGCGCCAGTGTTTATGCGGGGCTAAAAGAGGATCTGAATGATGGTCATCATGTGCTGTTGATACGCCACGCCGACGCTCCCGGCATCGGCGACCCGGCCGGCTATAAACTCGACCAATGCGCTACCCAACGCAATTTAGGTGAGCGCGGGCGCAAACAATCTGAACTCATTGGTGCTTGGCTGGCTAAACAAGGCATTGATAAAGCTCAGGTGTTTACTAGTCCTTGGTGCCGGTGCGTTGATACCGCAAAATTACTAAAAAAGGGCGCCATCACAATTGAGGCCTCACTTGGCTCCTTTTTTGATGACATGTCTTTAGAAAAAACCCAAACTCAGGCGCTGCAAACCTTCATTAAAAATAGCCTTGCTAAAAATTCGCAGACGCCCTTAATTTTAGTAACTCATCATGTCAATATTCAAGCATTTACGGGCAAGGTTGTTAATGTAGGCGATATGGTCTTAGTAAGAGTAGATAAAGCTGGGCGCTATCTCAGCCATACCCATTACCCTAGTCCGCAGCCATAATATACAGTCGAATTACATCGAGTTACGGAAATGAGCAATCTCCTGATCAACTCGATCTAAATTAATCATCCCATCTCGGGGGTGCTCGATATCGAGGACCAGTGAAATTGTCGCGACCATCACAATAATGAAGACGATCGTTAAAAGCCAGTCTCGCCGCTCTTCAATACCCATGATGTAACCAGCCACCAAAGAACCAACAAACGCGAGTAAAAATAATAATGCCCATAAGGCTGGCGGCGGATGCGTTTTCATTCCAACACGCTGGTAATCAGAGGCGTCAAACATTGCGGAAATGGTCGGCAAAATTTTTGCAGCCACTAATGTATCTGCAAAGCTTAAAGGGCTCATGGTTTTTACCGCTTTAACAGCGCCCTGCCAAATCTCGTTACCGATCTCTAAACGCTGTTGAAAGATCTTTGCCTGATCTTCTATTGCCATTGGTTTTTTATAAACCTGAAGGCGTAAATCAACATATTTTTTAAATAAAGCCCTTAACTTGGGTTGATCTTCAGCTTTTAGTAAGTCGATGGATAAATAAGCGCTACTTATAGTGCTGAGCTCATTCATGATTAAGTCTCGACGCTTATCAAACCGATCAGAAGCTCCAGAAAAAGTAATGGCAATGACCAGAGCCAACAAACCAAAAATTGCTGCCATGAACGTATCGCTAGCATTGATCTTGCTAGCATTGTATTTTGCTTTAGCTCGCCGGCCAACTTGCCAACCAATCTCTACCATTAAGGCCATACCAAGAATTAAGGTAACAGCAACTAGATGATGATCAATAATATAAATTCTTAATGCTTCGTTCATTATCAATTTCAGTTTCTGGTAAGCGGATGTTTAGATAATATTTTTAGTCAAGCAAAAAAACTTTAAAAACTCGCTTTCACCCCGACCATAATACTCCGTCCAGGCTGTGGAGCATAAAGTCGCACTGGCATTGGCGTAGTGGCATAACGGATATCTTGATTTAAGAGATTTTTTAGCACCATATACGCTGTCCAATTAATTTTATTCATTTTTTCGGTATAGGAAACTCCACCGTTTAATAGGCTATAGCTTGGGGTTGGGCCAATTTCAAAGGAGGCCAGTCGAGTTTGCTGTAAACCGTAAATATAAGTAGCATTAGTCAGCCATCCACCAGTCCGGTGCGCTAACTCTAGTCCCATGCGGGGGGCTGGTTGAAGCGGTAAATTCCCGCTAATTTGGCCGCCGCTATTAAACGTGCCATACGATACATCACCAAAAATACGTCCAGCAGCACCCTTTTGATTCCAGTTATAAGTTAGCTCACCTTCTGCGCCACGAATGGTGGCATTTGCTTGTGATGACTGTACTACTGAGAAGTTTTCATTAGAGGGGCTATACGCACCAGTATAAAAACCATAAATATAATTAGAAAACATATTTTGATAAACGCTCGCTTTACCACGTAGCAAGCCAACTGTTTTCTGAATATTTACCTCAAGATTGCGGGATGTCTCGGTTGATAAATTCGAGTTACCTACATCGAAGGTAGCAGTTGCATCGTGTGGACCATACGAGTAAAGTTCTTGTGCGCTTGGTGCTCGTTGCGATACAGTAAACGCCATTCCTAAGCCGTAGCCACCCTGCATATTCCACATGCCGCCTGCTGAATACGAAAAAAGATTAAAGTTGCGATTTTGCAGGCTAGGCGCCGTGGGATTAGGACTGCCGTTTTGACTTGTAAAATCAATATCGGTAGGAAATGCCGTCGACTGATTGGGATTTTGTGAAACTAAGTTATAGCGTGCACCCAAACTTGTTTGTAAAGCCCCAAAACGCCCTTCTTCAATCCAAAATACCGAATTTGAATTACTTTTCGTGGGCGGCACAATCGCGTAGCTATTTGACTGCAAGTCGGTAGCGTTTAAGCTTGCTCCAGTAAATTGAGCACCGACCGAACCACTCCAACCCAAAATTTCTTTATGGGCTAATTCAAATCTTGCCTCATTCGCTTTGTTGCTCCACTGGGTAAAAGCTGCGCCATTATTGTTATATTCGGTATGAAGATAATTAATATTAGCTGCATTAAATTTAAACGAGGAAAAACCTGCAAATGGATCGCGGG
>Ga0214919_10001159_pt1 | contig 44085 bp, 28 predicted proteins | sample LL1503_MetaG_FD_177994 | JGI IMG/M metagenome (GOLD analysis project Ga0214919, IMG submission 177994) | Freshwater microbial communities from Lake Lanier, Atlanta, Georgia, United States - LL-1503 | ecosystem: Environmental > Aquatic > Freshwater > Lake | place: USA: Georgia | collected... | reverse complement strand
TCCCACTCGCCATCAAGTTACCCGATACAGCATTAGCATCTTCCGTCACACTCGACACCGTCGGCGCACCAATCAAAGGTGTATCGTTTGTGCCATTGATCGTGAACGTTACATCCTTCGTCGTGCCATCCGCACTCTTCACCGTAAACGTATCAATCTTCGTCTCACCAGCACCTAAGTACTGCGTCGCACTATTGGCAACCGTATACGTGTACTGACCATTTGCACTCAACGCCAAGGTGCCTAAGTTACCAGCTGCTGAGGTCGTCGTCGTATTAAAGCTCGATTGATTTTGATCCGCATCATTGACACTGATCGTCCCACTCGCCATCAAGTTACCCGATACAGCATTAGCATCTTCCGTCACACTCGACACCGTCGGCGCACCAATCAAAGGTGTATCGTTTGTGCCATTGATCGTGAACGTTACATCCTTCGTCGTGCCGTCCTTTGATGTCACCGTGAACGTATCTATCTGCGTTGCGCCCGCAGCCAACTTTTGTGTCGCACTATTGGCAACCGTATACGTGTACTGACCATTTGCACTCAACGCCAAGGTGCCTAAGTTACCAGCTGCTGAGGTCGTCGTCGTATTAAAGCTCGATTGATTTTGATCCGCATCATTGACACTGATCGTCCCACTCGCCATCAAGTTACCCGATACAGCATTTGCATCTTCCGTCACACTCGACACCGTCGGCACACCAATCAAAGGTGTATCGTTTGTGCCATTGATCGTGAACGTTACATCCTTCGTCGTGCCATCCTTTGATGTCACCGTGAACGTATCTATCTTCGTCTCACCCAAACCTAAGTACTGCGTCGCACTATTGGCAACCGTGTAGGTATATGAACCGGTTGAACTCAGCACCAATACACCCAAGTTACCCGGACCCGTTGCAACCGTCACCGTAGCAAGGCTACTTTGACTTGTATAAATCTGATCCGTATCACTGATACTGATCGACCCAACTGCTGTTAAGTTACCCAATCCATCAACGCTCGTGTCTTCCTTCACACTCGACACCGTTGGGTCTCCGATCGAAGCAACATCATTTGTGCCATTGATCGTGAACGTTACATCCTTAGTCGTGCCGTCCTTTGATGTCACCGTGAACGTATCTATCTGCGTTGCGCCCGCAGCCAACTTTTGTGTCGCGCCATTGGCTACCGTATACGTGTACTGACCATTTGCACTCAACGCCAAGGTGCCTAAGTTACCAGCTGCTGAGGTCGTCGTCGTATTAAAGCTCGATTGATTTTGATCCGCATCATTGACACTGATCGTCCCACTCGCCATCAAGTTACCCGATACAGCATTAGCATCTTCCGTCACACTCGACACCGTCGGCGCACCAATCAAAGGTGTATCGTTTGTGCCATTGATCGTGAACGTTACATCCTTCGTCGTGCCATCCGCACTCTTCACCGTAAACGTATCAATCTTCGTCTCACCAGCACCTAAGTACTGCGTCGCACTATTGGCAACCGTATACGTGTACTGACCATTTGCACTCAACGCCAAGGTGCCTAAGTTACCAGCTGCTGAGGTCGTCGTCGTATTAAAGCTCGATTGATTTTGATCCGCATCATTGACACTGATCGTCCCACTCGCCATCAAGTTACCCGATACAGCATTAGCATCTTCCGTCACACTCGACACCGTCGGCGCACCAATCAAAGGTGTATCGTTTGTGCCATTGATCGTGAACGTTACATCCTTCGTCGTGCCGTCCTTTGATGTCACCGTGAACGTATCTATCTGCGTTGCGCCCGCAGCCAACTTTTGTGTCGCGCCATTGGCTACCGTATACGTGTACTGACCATTTGCACTCAACGCCAAGGTGCCTAAGTTACCAGCTGCTGAGGTCGTCGTCGTATTAAAGCTCGATTGATTTTGATCCGCATCATTGACACTGATCGTCCCACTCGCCATCAAGTTACCCGATACAGCATTTGCATCTTCCGTCACAATCGACACCGTCGGCGCACCAATCAAAGGTGTATCGTTTGTGCCATTGATCGTGAACGTAGCACTAGCAGCAACAGTGGCTGTACCATCTGTTACTGAATAATTAACAACCACATCTTGCTTCACGCCCTTACCCAGTGAATCATAAGCACTAACGGTTGGATCAAGTATGAATGTTTGCTCTTGCGAGTTATAAATCACACCAGCAGGTAAGTTAGATACAGTAGCAACAGATACAACTGCACTTCCATCAACGTCATAAACATTATCAAGGGCAGAAATCGTTACCGAATCACCATCCTCTTGAGCACTGGCTTCTACAGTTCCAGTCACCACAGGTGCATCATTAGAGCCTACAACGTGAAAAACCAAATTAACCGATTGATTTTCTGACGATCGAAGTCCAAAAACCTCATCAACCAAATCTCCCGCAGACAAAGCATCAGTTGCAAAATTATCATTATCTAGTTTATAGGTGGCCGTGCCATTAGCGCGGTTAAATGTAACTACCCCATACTCACCATCTTTAGTAAATAAATTACTAGCAACCTTCATCCAACCATCTGATGTCAATACGCTGTCAGGATAAATAACGTCGAAATTAATGCCTAGATAAAAAGGATTTTCGGAGTTAGTCGAAACACCTCCAATGTCCGCATGTAGATTACCAATAAATAGACCACTATCCCAAGAGCCGTCTCCAATATCAGCCACCGCGATTTTAATATGGTTGTTTTCGCTTGAATTAATTGGAGCAGTTATTTTTAAGACTTTACTGACACCATCATATTCGACTGGCAAAACAGAATTTAAGTTGTTTTGAAAGTATCCATTTGCGACATTTGATGTTGTGACACTCAACAGGCTATTAGGATTATTTTTATCAAATAATGCATAGTTAACACCATTTACCATCACAACCGCACAATCTATAAACGAACCTGCCCATTCAGGATATTCGTCTGAACCAAAGACAACTTCAAAGGTTACTGATGTAGCCAGAGGATTTGTCGGTTTGCAATTAAATTCCAAGACAGTAGCATCGTGTGAAGTCACACCAGAAATTTCACTAATAGCTTTATTAATATCTGCATCACCTGGTAGAGAATTTGAAATACCAAAGGCACTTGATGTATTAACAAGACCAGGAGTTCCACCGCTAGTCAATAAAACTCCTGAACTCATACCCAAGGCTTCAAGACCATTAAAATAGTTAACAGAAGAACCATAAATATTGGCAGAACTTTGTAAATGGATAGATGTGCTGTCAATAACTAAACCCGAATCTCCTGAAGATAAAAGTGAATTTGTAAGATTTTGAAAATTTGCACCAGAGAAAGGAGTAATACTTTGATATTTAGTGCTAGAGATAGAGGCAACGTCAATTTGAGCTGTATTTACACCATCTTCCACAACGGATGTGAGTGCATCTGTGACACCATTAATATTCACAGTCACTATTTTAGACGCACCATCAATTGAAAGAACTTCAAAGGTGTCAATTAAATTTTCACCTTGTCTGAGTTCATTAACTGCTTTATTGTTGGTGTCTAAATCATAAGTCCATTGACCATCATTCGAAACTTGAAAAGTACCATAACCTTTGCTTGAAAGAATAGGTGAATTGACTGGTTGAAACAACGCCTGACCCGCATCTGAATTCATAATCGATAAGATGCCAGATACATTCTCAATGGCATCTTCAGATAAAGTCACAGAATCTTGACCAATGATTTTTCCAAGCTGCCCAATAATATTGATTGAAACAGTTGCTGGAGTTCCATCAGCGGAATGAACCGTAAAAATCTCGTGATAAGTTTTACCACTAACAAAAGAAGCAGTCGAGTTTTCGGTGTATGTCCAAGCACCATTTGCGTCGATGGCAAACTGGCCGTACTGACCTTTAAGGGTCGATGACATAAAAGTCTCTGCACTATCAACATCAGTTATGGTTAAATAGCCAGATACATGACTAGCACCATCCATGATGGTTACAGTAGGATTTGTAATAATAGCAGCATCATTAGTACCAGTGATCGCTACCATCACCGAAGTTGGTGTTCCATCAAAAGCTTTAACAGTAAAAATTTCGTTATAAACTTGTCCACCCACCATCTGATTATTAGCTTGGGCTTGATACGTCCACTCGCCAACTTCATTGATCATTAAGCTACCCCATTGGCCCTTTATTGATTGAGCTAGGAAACTCTCAGGACTGTCTACATCACTTATAGTGAGTTGGTCAGAAACAGTCAAAACCTCATTAGTTTCTTTAAGACTTGCAGTTCCAATAGATAACTCTGCCGCATCATTGGTGCCAGTTATATCAATCGTAACAGTCGTACTCGTTCCATCTACGGAATAAACTTCAAAAATATCTTGATACACCTCACCCACGACCATTTGATCGTTAGAGTCATATGTTGCATAGGTCCACTGACCATCTTCTGATAGAACCAATGATCCAAAATCACCAGCAAACGATCCAGCTGCAAATTTTGTTGCGCTATCAACATCTTTAATAGTCAATTGTCCCAAAGTCGTCAGATTTGTATCACTTTCAATAAGCTTAACACTCCCCACAGAAAGCTCAGAAGGATCTTCAGAACCAATAATATTTACAGATACAAATTGTTTTGCAGTTTTATCTAAAGAAGTAGCAGGAATTGGAGCACTATCGATATAAATGACACCATCCAAAAATTCTTTATGGGCTCCATTCATGGTGTATGTCCATGCCCCATCTGCATCAATAGAAAAATTACCGTATTTTCCTAAAACTTCAGCAAATGGAATAAAGAGAGATTGCCCATCATCTGCATCAACTGCTGACAATGAATCACCAACTGTTTCAGCAACATTGGATTGAATAATCTCCGCAGAATTTACACCAATAATTTTTGCAGCATCATTAGTTCCGATAATACTAACTGTCAAGTCCTTTTCAGTACCATCATCTGACTGTACTGTGAGAGTATCTTTATAAACCTTACCTGCCACAAATTCGTTGTGAGCAGAGTCCATTACATAGGTCCAAATACCATGCGCGTCAATCGTGAATGTTCCGAGACCTTCAGAACCAACTGCATTTTCTTGAGCAACGAATTCGCTCAAACCATCGACATCTAAAACATTAAGTTGACCGCTAGCCTTTTGAATGGCGTTTGTTTCATATAACTTCAAAGTCGAAGTCCCTTTAAAGACTGCCTCATCATTCGTGCCTTCAATATAAATCGTTACCTTTTGAGTTTCACCAGATGTCGTAATAAAAGTATATTCATCACTATAAGTTTCACCCTCTTTTAATTCATTGTTAGCACCATCCATGGTGTAAGACCAATTACCATTTGAATCAATATTAAAAAAACCGTATTTTTCTAATTTATTTTCAACAACAAAGCTTGGAAGAATATCAGTATCAATATCGGTGATTGTTAACTTACCAGAAATATTTTGAGTTTGGTTAGTCTCCTGCAAAACTATAAGATTTTCAGGATCATATCCAAAGATTATCGGCGCATCATCGGTACCCGTAATAGTAATTGTTATATTTTGAGTTGTGCCGTCCTCAGCAGAAACATTTATTACATCAAGGTATGAAACTCCCCCTTTAAGTTGATCAGGAGATCCATCGGTTTCATAAACCCAAGCGCCATTTTCATCAATAATTAAGCTACCATACTTGCCAAAAATGGAATCTGCAATAAACACATTATCATTTCCATCTACATCTTTTGATGTTAATTGACCACTCGCTGTTAATACGTTATTGGATTCAACTAAGTTTAATTCAATATCACCCTTAATGATTGCACTATCATTTGTTCCTTCAATAGTAATTGTAAGATCATATGAATTTTTTCCGTCTGCAGAATTTACAATGATAGTGTCAGTGTAGGTCTCTCCCTCTTTAAACTCATCGTGCGCACTATCCATTCCATACGTCCATTCTCCGCTTGAGTGAACTGTAAATTTTCCATAAACACCTGGTAAATTATTAATCTCTTGTAATTTAGGTGGCTCGGAAGCATCAACATCTGTAATTTCAAATTTCCCAGAAATAGTCTGGGCAATATCGCTTTCAAAAATAGCAATAGGTTCTTGTGGTTCAACTAATGAAATTACGGGAATATCATCCTTACCTATTATTGTTACAGTAATAACCTTGGATTGACCATCAGTCGTGGTCACAGTAGTCGAGTCAATGTATGTTTGCCCCTCCTTGAATTCATCATGGGCGGTTTCCATAACGTATTCCCAATTACCATCCGCATCAATATTAAAACGACCATAACCTTTCGTTCCTAATATACCGTCAATTGCATTAAATTGCGTAAGTGCACCGCCATCAGGATCTTCCAACGTCAAAACACCACTTACTATTTCAGCTTCATCAGTCTCAAGGATTGTTGCAGTACTCTGTCCAGTAATAATCGGTTTATCATCTGTTCCGTAGATAGTAACTGTCACTACCTTAGTAGTACCATCTAGTGACGTTGCTGTAAAACTATCTCTATTAACACTGCCGACTTTAAACTCAAGATGTGGACCGTTCATAGTGTAAGTCCACTTACCATCTGCGGTCAAACTAAAACTACCAAATCCATTATCGCCATTAATATTGTTTAACTCTTCAAATGCTGCAGTGCTATCCTCATCTGAAATAGTTAATACCCCCATAGTGGTAAGCGCGACCTTTCCCTGGTAACCATTCACACTCGTTATGCCATTAATCAGAGCAGCATCGTTCGTTCCTGTAATAGCAACTTTGACCTCTTGCTTTGTTCCATCTAATGTTGATACGATAAAACTATCGGTGTAAGTAACACCATCTTTAAATTCATTGTGAGCTGTGTACGCCTTGTAGGTCCACTTTCCATCGGCTGTAAAGTTAAAAATTCCGTATCCATTTGAGCCCTCTACATTAAGCCTTTCAACGAATGTACCTACCACCCCCCCTTCAGACGCATTCAAAGTACCAGAAGCATTTAAAATGGAATTTGTTTCGGTAAGATTTGCAGTACTTACACCAGAAATAACAACTTTATCCTCCGTACCCAAAATATCAACTTTGATTACTTTGCTTGTACCATCAGCGGTTTTAACAGTGATGCTATCTTTGTAAGTAGCTCCACCCACAAATTCGTCATGTGCGGTTGTCATGCTGTAAGTCCATGCACCAGTTGCATCAATAGTAAACTTGCCGTACTTTCCAGATCCTAAAACATTAGTCTGAGCAACAAATGTGGAGGAGCCATCAACATCTGTAACATCTAATTTGCCTGAAACCGATTGAATTGCATTAGTTTCGATTAAATGACCTTCACTTTGACCCGAAATAATTGCAACATCGTTCGTTCCAGTAATACTGAAATTAACAGTGGCCAATGAGACTACACCATTGACTGTATCTGGAATAAAAAATGTATCCTTAACAATTTGCCCACCATACAAACCATTGGTGGCATATAGCTTGTTATCTAATACATAATTTATTTTTCCTGTTGTAATATCTAGAGTAGCTGTTCCATACGTGCCGTTGCGCGTGTATAAACTGGTGTTATCAATTCTTGTCCATCCGCCATAAAACAGTGAGTTAAGTGAAATATTCAGACTCTTTCCAGTGGCAGGATTTAACTGTATTGATGCAATTGAGCTAATGGCATTGTCTTCAATCAATTTACCTGACTGAGCTTGAGCAGTTGCAAGGACACCAACAAAATTTTGCAGGGCTATGTCACTAAATGGTGCAACAGGATTAATTAGTTGATTATTTTTCAATTCAAGCTCCAAATTAAAAGTCAATATAACTTTGGGAGACACTCGGCTTCCCTTGGGGCTATTTGAATTACTTTAGTAAATTTGATCAATGATCTATTAGGATCAAAAATCCAAATATAAATTCATACTGAATTCATATTTAATAATATCAATATTAATCAAACAAATTTGAATGCTTTTAACTACTTGTTTACCCTTGACGAATCCCCCTTTTTAGACTGATTTTCTTTTCCAAAAGCCGAAATTTGCTTGCTCTTCAAATTAAATTCGGCCGTTTCTAAGGCTTTTTGAATGGCATCTAAAGCACCCTCGTCTGCGGAGCCTTTAGTCAATAATCGCACGGTGGCAAAGCCCACTTGTTGATCGGCACTTAAATTTTTCTGAGTTTTATAAAACTTCTCTAAATCCTGGTAAATCACACCATTAGCAAAAGCAGACTTTAAAGCATTAAGCTCCTCTTTACTTGTATTGACCTCTTCAACGGTTTTTACTTCTTCTTTGGGTTGCTTAACCAATCTCTTATCCAATAACTCACGAACCTCAACCAACTCAATAGAAATTCCAATGATTTGAGTATCCAATATTTGAATAGATACATAAAACACATAAGCCATTACCGAGGTTGTGATTAGACAGAACCCCATCAAGATTTCTAGTACGAGCCGAAGGGAGGAATTTTTCATCAAGAAATAAAGAAGATAAAGACCATCGCATAATTGATATGCGACATACACCTGACCTTATTATCGGAGCGAACGGCTCAATACTTGAGCCTATCAATTAAAGATTACCAACCTGAATGTTGGCTTTTTTGAGCAAATCATCAACCAATTTTTGGCGCTTTTGATTTTGAAGTGCCGAAACCAGTCTTTGTCTAGACTCTTCAAGCGAGGGGACTTTAAAAGGACGGGTATCGTCAACTCTTAGCACGTGCCATTGGTTGTTAAATTGAATGGGGGCTGCTGTAAAGCCACCCTTGGTAAGATTGACGATGACATTACCGAACACCGGTGCGAGTTCAAGTGGCAAAAACCATCCCAATTGACCGCCTTTGGCCTTACTGGCTTCATCTTTTGAAAGACTCGATGCAAGCTTATCAAAAGTATCACCCTTGCGAAGCCTGGCAACAATATCTCTTCCCTCTTGTTCGGTAGCAACAACAATTTGACTCAAAGAGTACTGAGGGGCGCTATCACCACCCAACGCGATTTTTTGTCGTTCGTACTCGGCCTGAATTTCTTTTTCTGTGATTGGATTTTGTGTCACATACTCAGTGAGCAAAGTATCTGCAAGTAAGCGTTGTTTAACTTCATTGAGTTGACCTAAAAAATCTGCCTTTCTATCCGTTCCACGTCGAATAGCCTCAGCAGAGAGAACCTCACGCAAAACCAACTCTTTTAATACTTCACCGCGAACTTCGGCAGAGGATTTCAAACCACTACTAGTAATCACTTTTTCTAATGCGGTCTTTTTAATGGGGACGCCATCAACCAAGGCTACGGCATCGGGTGGCACATCAGGTTTATTAGTTATTTGAGCTTGCAAGCTCACAAAGAACAACGGAAAAAATAATGAAAAAAAGAGCGATTTAAGAATGTATTTCATCCTTGTATTTTAATACCAAAAAAGAAAAAAGCCAACACTTGGCATAGCATCGGCTTTTAAAAGGATATGATTATCTAGAGGGCATTCTAGATATCCATACAATAAAATTCACTCACCCTGAATAATCACTGCTTTGTTTCCAGCACCAGTTTGAATAATTGCAGCTGATGCTTCAATGTTTTGCGCGATAAAGGCTTGGTTTACACCTGTTTGAGCAATAAATGCTGAAGCATTTTCTGTAGTTTGTACGATAGCTGCATAGCCGCCATCTTGACCCTTGACCAAATCAATAGCAGCTGACAAATCTGTTGAAGCAGCAAGTGCGTCATCAGAGACAACCATATCAGCAGCAAAAGCAGAGAAAGAAGCTAACAAAGCTACAGTAGTAACAATCTTGGAAAAAGATTTCATTTCACATCCTTGAAAAAGTTTCAGAAAAAATATCAGTTCGAATTAACTGACATAGTTACTATGCAAAAAGAATTTCATTAGGAAATGAATGAATAACCAAAGACACGTACCAATTAAAATAGTCCTAAAGAACCATTCGGAAAATACGATACTTAAATAGTATTAACGACCAACAGAAGAAGCTTTCACATTATCGCCCGTCACATTGATCTGATAGTTAACACCAGCAGGCATATCAGCAGTTATTGTATTTGAATTGCCAATTGTTTGCAAATTAACATTCGATCCACCGTTTTGTACAACATTAAATAAGTTATTGTTACCCTGCTGCACGCCAGTAAATTCATTAAAATTTTGGTTCTGTTGAAGCTTAATTGAATTCATGTCCCCCGTTTGTCTGGCAACAGCGTCATTATTGTTACCGAACTGCTGGATCGAAATATAGTTAGCTTCGCCCCTTTGAAAAGCTATCGCATTATTTCCAGAGCCCACTTGATCAATTGAAGAAAAATTTCCAGTTCTTGCACCTGCTTGGTCAATCACCGCGAAATTATCAAAACCATCCTGCGCAATAAATGCACCTGTTTTTGTCATGATGTGGTCTTCAGCCGTACTAAACTCATCCTTAATATAAGACATATCAACAGCAAAACTATGCGAAACAAATAATGCGGTAACAATAAAAGAAATAGATTTCATAGCAATCCTCATCGTAAAATATTTACTTCAACAACCGACGATAAGCCTCAAATATATCATCTTTTTCAGAACCCCTCCCCTGAGTCTGGCTGTTAGAACTACTCAGAGTTCTCTCGGGTACTCCCCTTGGAGTGGGTTGATTATTCGGTATATTACCCCTCACTGGAGGTACACGAGAAGTTGATGGTGGGGAGAATTCATCAAACTCCTTAACCAACAAGGGGGAGACGGGGTTGACGCGAGTATCTGGAGTAACAGTTCGCATTGGAAATAGCGAATCATCGTCCTCATCGTCCTCATCGTCATCTAAATAGTTATCTGCTTCCTCACGCAAGTAAGTTTGGATGACTGGATGTCCCCATTGCCTTTCATCATTCATTTGAAATACGCGATCTCTAATCCCTTGTACGGTTAGATGGATCACTGCGGCCTCAATAGCTTCACGAACGGCCATTTGAGCTGGTTCGTTGGTAGTAAATCCAATTTCTGCTTGAAGTAATTTTTGATACCTAACAAACGCATAATGGTTTGCATCAAAGGCGTAAGAGAAGATTGTCTTTGTAACAGAGACGCTATTTAAAATGGTTCCATTGCGAATATCAATGGTTCTCAAACTCACAGTCACCTGATCAACTGAATATTTATTACTCGAACCAATCCCTAAGTAGTTTGCACCTTTACCACCCGTTCTCACGTTGGACTCATAAGCAATCACACCGCCTTCAACAATCATACTTGCGGGTGTGAGATTGGGTAAATCGATCAAAGGCTTGCCTTTTTCACCAGGCAACTCAATGGCGCGAATAATTCGCCTCTCTGTTAATAAATTTTGAAGGCCCTCACGCTCAACAGGCAAAAACCAACCCGAATCTCTAAGTGCCTTCACCAACATAGATGATGAACCCTGCGTAACTAAAGAAGAGTTCAAACTATCAGGCGATGGTTTAAATTGACCCGTTTGGTCGCGAAAACCATAGACGGCAACTGGTATTTTTTGTCTTGGCAGAGGCAAGCGATTCAGATCAAGCGTGACCTCTGATACAGGAGTTAATCTGGCATTAGATTTAACAACCGATGGAGGAACAACAGATGAGCAGGAAACTAACACCGTCATTGAAGCAGCAATAATGCAATTAGCAAAAGATTTATTAATGGCTGGTTGACACATGTTCAAATCGATTATTAGTTACTTGTGTCAACGTTGAAGGTAGTAACAGCACCCGTTGTTTTGTCCGTAGTAGTGACGGTCAATATATTATTGCCAGAATCTACAATTGAAATACGATAACCAACAGTGTCATATTCACCAGCGGCAGTAGCACCTTTGGGAAATTTAGCATCTAAGATTAGTCCCTGCACCTTAGAAAAAATTGCATTTTGTAAATTGTTTTGAAATTTTTCATTAGGTGAAAGTTCGGGAGCCTTAAATCTATTCTGTGCGTTGGCTTGGTTCAACAATCCAGCGGCATTGTTAACGTTTCCGCCAATAAAGCTTGGATTAATAAAGTTGTAGTTCAAGTTTTCTGCTTGAACCAAACCCACCAATCCAAAAATTAATACAAAAGAGTGAATGATAATTTTTTTCATACAATTTACCCTCATAAAAAACAAATGATCAAAACAGTATCGGCATTTCAGAATTGAACTTGATTAAAAAAATTAAAATAAGATCCCAAAATGCTATAACTCATCTTGCGCTAAATCAGGATCTGTACTAACACTTTCCATCGCATCCGAGATTAACCGAGTAGAAATCGAGTCAATTGCTTGATCCACAACAGGCTTAAGCAATGAAAATTTAGGAGAAACACCACTTGTGAATAGTAATTTACTGCCCATATAAATAAAAACCTGTGTGCCACGCTGCCTTGAAGTTGTTTCAGACACAGTCAGAGAATAATTCTCTGAGTCAGCATTTTCTCTCCACGTTTGAGTAAAGAGTTGAAAGAACTGCTGACCTGTCGCAGAGATGGTGTTGTTCACCACCATTCCAGAAATACCATCGCTAAATGCGTTGGGCTTAGTTGACACACGGCGTAACGCAGCGTTCGTTTGAGTGTTCGGCTCTTCTGCACTAATTTCCTGAGCTTGCACTGAAAAACATCCCGTCAACAAGACAGAAAAAAATATTAAAAAGGTTAAAAAGATTGGGAGCATTGAGAAATCACCATGGGGTATTTATTCTTATCGTTAAATATGAACATTTCATGACATTGAAGACTTTGCATATCGACCATTAATCTTGCAACTGAGTAGGAGAAATAAAACCCTCTCTTATCTGTGGTTTTTGTTCGACAGGTGATGATTTAGTCGGATCAAACAAAGTGCTGGGATTAATAAACTTTCTCTCGCCATTCGCTTTAGCTGCTGCATTTTTATCGCTCATCAAACTATCCTTACCCAATTCAATGCTTTGGGCTATCTCAGCAGTAAATATCCAATCACTGATCTTTTCTTTGTTCATAAAACCACTAAAAGCCTCAGAAAAACCACCAATCTTGATGGGTTTTTGGGTAGACAAACTATGCACGCCACCAATTCTTTTGGTGTCGGGATCAATAATCACACCCCATTGGTCGCTACCAGTGATAGGGTCTGGATATATTTTTCGCAAATGCCTCATCACACGACCAGGCTGCCTTGTGTCGAGCAATAATTCTTGCAGGCTAAGTGGTTCATCATCAACCCCAGGAGGTGAGTTTTGCGCATAGCTATTCAATGCCTTGGAATATTCAAGACCAATAGTCAGGAGCGCCTCTTCAACACTTCTGCGATGGACCAAACCGCCTACCTGAACAGCACTTGCACATACAAAACCCAGCAAGGCAATGAATATGAGCAAACTTAAATAAGCAAATCCGCCTATTGATTTTTTTTTAATCGTATAGATTTTTCTCATATTAAACTTAAAAACTATCGTAAGAAACACCAGACAAAGTTTTTCCCACTGCACCACTTTTGATATCGTAAACCTTACCCTTAATTTTGTTTGTTGGATCCGATGGTGGTGAAGTAATAATCCAAGAGTCTGTTTTTTCAGTGATGGGATCCACAGGCAAAGATTTGAGGTATCGCTTATCTACCAATTGCTGTAATGACTCAGGATATTCGCCAGTGTCACCATAATACTTATCAATAGTCTCTCGTATGATTTTTATATTTTGCTGCAATGTCACTTCTTTGGCGTAATCAATACTTGCAAAATATTTAGGAACAGCCAACATCATGAGTGAGGTGATGATGGCTAATACGACCAGCAACTCGATCAAGGTAAAACCTTTTCTACAATTAATAAATTGTTGATTCATATCCATTACCATTTCGCGTACGGAATTTTATTCAAACCAATTCCACTTGAAGTTGAATAAATATCAAATATATCATCACCCGCAACGGGCGAATCTGGATCGCTGGCATAACTTCTAAGTCCCCAACCGTAAATACCATTATTGATTTCGTCCTTTGTTAAATTGTTTGAGGTCATCGGATCCAACGGTATGCGCCTCAAAAAAAATATTTTGCTCGACTTTGCATTTTTTTTATCAGCGACACCTTTTACCAACTGGTCCAAGGTCTTGGGATATCCACTTGCCCCCTCAGCTTTTTCGATTCGACCGGAATCAGCAGCTGCCTTATAAGCATCAATTGCTTTACGAATGTCTCTCAAAGCAATTCGAAGTTCATTTTCTTTTTGTCTTTGCATCTCGATCTGAACGACTGGAGCAATCATCACTCCTAACACACCCAAAATAGCAAGCGTAATCAACAACTCAATGAGAGTAAATCCCTTTGAATTGAATTTAAATAAACTCACTTTCATCTCACTGAGTTTTGTTTTAAAAGATTTTCAATAAATTGACGCGTTTCAGCAGACGTTTTTTCAGTTTCTGCCGCCTTTTTCTTTTCAACCGCCTTGTCTTGTCTCTGCTGACCTGCTCTCGGTTTTTCAGGATTAGTCTTTGCGGGTCTATCTTCTTGTGGCAACTGAATCACCAAGGGAGCAACGCTACGATCAATAGAGTTGACATTATTAGGGAGAATGCTTAACGGAATATTGGGTGTTGGCAAAGGAGACGGTAGATTTTTAGGCGGCAAACTTGCAGGTGGCGCAACCTGCTCAACCCTTTTAGGTGGTTCAACGGATTGACGATTCAATGCGGGGTTGGAGATAACTTGCTCAAGCGCTGTCACCTTAAAATCAGGTCGCAAACGCAAACTGCTATCTGTACCGCCCATAAATTCATTTAAACTCGCCTCTTGCCTTTGAAGATTTCGAACCAGTCGAGGGGTAATTGACAATAAGATTTCTGTCTTTTTATCACTATTGCTCTGGTTTTTAAATAAATTTCCTAAAACGGGCAGATCTCCAAGACCTGGAAATTTATTAATAGTTCGATCCGTTTCACTGTTAATCAAACCGGCCAATATTTGATTCTCACCATCTTTTAAGCGAAGCACCGTACTCGCGTTGCGGTTACCCACCGTATAAGCAACAGAGCCCTGCTTCGTGGTTAATTTGTCCACAATACTACTCACCTCTAATCCAACCTTAATCGCCACTTCGCCATTAAGAAAAATTGTTGGCTCAATTTCAAGCTTCAAACCCACATCAATATAAGCTATGGTTTCTGCGGTAGAAGATCCTGACACACCAGGAATAACAGTGGATGTGATTGTTGGGACTTTATTGCCAATTAAAATCTTGGCCTTTTCACGATTGATAACCCTCACGCGTGGACTAGCCAAAATGTCAAAATCAGTATCCGTTCCTTTTGCTTTGATAGCTGCTTGATCGATTGTAGTAACTACATTGCCACGACCAATTTTCGCCAAATCAGAAAAAACTGCATTAGGCGGAAGTAAAGTTAGACCAATATTTCCTGGCGGCGTAATACCCAGTTCAAGCATGCGATCCCTTGAAACTTCGAGCACCTCCAACTCCAGCATCACTTCAGGCTCAGGAAAGTCTTGTAATGAAATAATTTTTTCAATCAATGTAATGGCTTCTGGACTGTCGCGAACAATCAGCATATTTAGTTTTTCATCAACGACAACCTCTCGAGATTTCAAAATTGTTTTGAGCGATTCTGCAACACCTTTGGCTCGAGCATTGGTCAACATAAACGACTTAACAATGGTTTGTTGATATTCTTTAATTTTTGCTGCGTTATTAGGATAAATGAGCAAGGTTTTGCCATCCATAATTTGCTGCTCCAACTGGTTAACAGTAAGCATTGAGTAGATTGCAGCCTCAACAGTACTGTCTTTGAGCGCCAGTGTATTTTTTTGATCAAGCTTGACGTCCTTGTCGAAAATAAAATTAATACCTGCAGTTTGACCAATAATCGTAAATATCTGCTTAAGCGATGCATCTTGAAAATCGATAGTGATCGGCTTGTGAAATGCAGGAGCCAACATCAAACGCAAAGAATCGGCAGATGATGAAGTATCAATTTGCGCCAAGAGTTTTCTAGCCTTTGTATCGGATGGATTTTCTGACAATACCAAATTGAGTTTCGTTTTGGCATTATCAATATCTTTTTTCTTAATCAAAGCTTCAGCTTGATCAATGAGTTGAGAATGCGCCTTGATTTGCTCTATTTTCTTGGCTACCTCTTGTGCTTTCACATTATTTGGAGTTCGCTTTATAATTCTTTGAATAAGTATTTGAGCTTCATTTAATTCGCCTCTTGCAATGAATTTATCTGCAGCCAAAAAATCTGCCTCTAGGGTTCGCGCTTCAAAATTTAATTGTTCTTGCCGAGCCTGAGCAGAAGCGTTCATTTTAGCCGAATCATTACCAAATTTTAAAATTGAATTTGCGCCACAACCTGTTAATACCAACACGAGTATAAATACAACTGAGTAGATATTTTTTAATATAAACTCTTTCAAATTCAAAGGTAAGTTATTGATGTTTTTCATATTGTGTGCCGTTCGGTTATTCAAATAAACCAATGGCAATTTCTTGCCTTGTATTCAAAGGTAAATAAATCAGGGTCAATTTTGGTGGTCTGATACTTTCAACTTGATATTGCGATCCAATGGGTGTTCGGTCCTGTACCACCCAAGTTTTTTCACCCTCAGCCAAAAAGACTTTCACTTCACCACCAGTTTTTTGTTTTCCAAGATACCTAAATGGCAAAGGCGGCGCAGTTGGCACAATGGGTACTTCAGACACTACTGGCTTTTTAACTGGAACAACCCAAGTATGAGACTGAAAAAGTGAACTTGCACTTTTACGATTCAGTATGCTTGATAGCAAATCTTCTCTATCTTTTAATAACGTGCTTTGAACAGGCTTAAGAGTTGTGGCGCTGGTACTTGTACTTGTTTTAGGAGGGATCACATCCATAGCTTCTTGTCGATTATTCATTTTGGATCGCATTGCGAGTGTTGTTTCGACCAAATCAGAAGGTGCAAAAAAAGCAAGGTAAACGACACCGCCCAATAACAACAATAAAATAACTATTCTAAGCTTCATCATTTCACTCCTTCATCGGTAGTGGCAATTGATTGAGCATCAAAGTGCAAGGTAAAAATAATATTGGCTTCTATGTCCGCATCCTTAATGGTGGCACGCCGAATTGAAAAACTATCCAAAGATACCCACGGCATATCGAACATCACCTGGACGACAAACTGCTCAACCTGGCTGTATGTGGCCACAACTGGATATGAGATTTGATACCTACTGATATTTGTTGACGAATCTACAATCCATTTATAGTCTCCGACAGTCAAATCGATCTCGTTTTTAAGTGCGATTTCAAAAATACGATTCAAGTCTTTTTCAACTACTTTTTTACTTTGAAGTGATTTCAATAATTCATTTTTTGTAACGCCCTCGGAGTCGCCTTGAATCCGAATAAGCGTCAGTGCTTTCATCTGTTTTTGAAGTGATAAAAGCTCTTCTTGTAATTTTCGCCATTCCAAATAACTTCTTGATATTTCCGTACCCAAAGATAAAAAGGTCAAAACCGTAAAAATTAATAAAAGCGACCAAGCTTTACCTTGACGGTACATGAGTATCGAAAAATTCAGTCGCTTTTGATCATACGGGCTTGTCATTTTTGAAGCCCCCCAGTCCAATAAGCCTCTATTTCAAATCGAATAGGTAAAAGCGGGTCGCTTGAATTCGTCTCATGATGAAGAAGTCGAACGTCACTTATAACTTTTAATTTTTTTAAATTTTCTAAATATTGCGTCATATGTGCACTGTTGCGTGCTTCAGCCGTTACCTTAATAAGCCGCGTAGTTACATCAGGATTTAACTCTAAAAGCGCCACCTGCTTCGATGCTTTGCTATCAAATGCATGCATCAACTCTGCCCATGGAAGATTCAATTGAGCTGCGATAAGAATCAAGGCCTGCTGATTTAATACTGCACTTGGATTTTTTTCTACTTTCTTCTTTACATTTTGTAACCGTTGAGTTTGTTGCTCTAAAACAGCAATTTGCTCTTGAAGGCTTGACGATAGGTGGTGAAGATACGCAATTGTGCCTAATGCAATAATAAATATAAAAAATACTGAAATCGAGACAAATCCAAATAGCCACCCTGCATTTAACAAAGAATGGCGAATAGTTGGTTTTGAAAAGTCAATTTCAATCCTCTTCATTTCAAACTCCGCTCAATGCCAAATCTATTCCAGGCGTCATCTGAACGGTATCTGGAATCAGATTGCTGAGCACTCGAAATGTTGTTTTACCACTTCGAACGTTCAAAACCCAAATCAACTCAGTTAAGATTCGAGGAAAACATACATTATCTGGAATCGGTAAATTCATCCGTAAAGCCTCTCTACTGAGAAGCGTCTTAAAATTTTTTTCTTCTGATATTTCTTCAGCAGAACACTGAACATGACGATAAGCACTCACTAATTTTTTTTCATCCGTAATAACAATAGTGAGCTTCCCAGGTTGATACATGACGAGCCAAGCCGATGCAGGCAATAATTTTTTCCATCGATTAAATGCAGCCACCGATTGCGGTGCAATTTGCTTCCATTGCAGCTTACAAGTATCAGCAACGGTCTGTAAGGGATCTGACCAATTTTTTGGTATTGCACAAGCCATGAATCGATTTTCAATTTGCCAGTCAGCTTGAATATTCCAATTGGCTGCGGAATCGCCAAAGAGTACTTGAAAGCGAGCGGATGCGGCGGCTTTTAAATCTTGCATTGAACTGACATTTTGTGGAGGCTCAACCATGAATTGCCTGACCATCTCATCACTTAAGGTAAGACTTGCAACGGATGCTTTCATTTTCGTGACTTGAACGAGAGCAGATAATTGTTCACATAAATGCCCAATGACACCTTTGTTTTCAGGATGAATAAACCTTTGCTCAATGAATTTAACTGACTTGCGTCGACTTCCCTTTTCAAGGGACAAGACCAAGGATTGCGGAGTCATACCAATTCGTAAATTTGATTGGGTCCAATTAAGCATGAAGAGTCACCCTTGTGATTTCTTGTAGGGTCGTTTGACCGCTTTCTACCAAACGCAATCCAGCTTCACGCAATGAGCGCGTACCGTTCAGGCGAGCAGCTTCCTTCACCATGCGAATCGGTTTTTTCTCAACGATGAGCTCTCTGATTTCGTCATTGAGTAGAAGAATTTCGGCAATTGATTTTCTACCCTTAAATCCTGTTCCTCGACAATCTCCGCAACCCAAACCGTGCTTGAATTGATAGTTTGCAACTGATTCCAACGTTAAATGCGCTCTTTCTAAATCCTCTATCATTGGAGTAAAGTCAGCGATGCAATGTGGACAAATTGTGCGAACCAGTCGCTGCGCCCATATTCCATTTAAGGCCGAAACAAAAGCATAGGGATCGATGCCCATATGGGTGAAGCGTCCAAACACGTCAAATACATTGTTCGCGTGAACGGTCGTTAATACCAAGTGACCAGTAAGAGCCGATTGAACGGCAATTTCAGCCGTTTCTTGATCGCGAATCTCACCCACCATGATTTTGTCTGGGTCATGTCGCAATATCGATCTAAGACCTTTTGCAAAAGACAATCCTTTTTTTTCGTTCACTGGGATTTGTAAAATGCCCGGCAACTGATACTCCACAGGATCTTCGATGGTTATTATTTTGTCTCGTCCATTATTAATCTCAGTAAGCGCTGCATAAAGGGTTGTGGTCTTTCCCGATCCCGTTGGACCCGTGACCAACAACATGCCATAGGGTTCTCTGGCAAGAACTCGAATAGTACTCAAAGCGCTCGATTCAAATCCAAGAGACTCAAGAGTTAAATTACCATTGGCCTCAACCATCGCTCTCTTATCTAAGATACGTATCACCGCATCTTCACCATGAATACTGGGCATGATAGATAGGCGCATGTCTACCTCTCGACCAGATGCATCAACCCTGAAGCTACCATCTTGCGGAATTCTTCTCTCCGATATATCTAATTCGGCAAGTACTTTTAATCTTGACACCACTTGTTCTGCATTTTCAATACCATTGGTGTGTGTGACCAAATCTAATACGCCGTCTACGCGATATTTAATGGTCAATCCTTGAGCAGTACATTCCAAATGAATATCAGATGCGCCTGCTCGTAAAGCGTCGTACAACGTGGAGTTAACCAACTTAACTGCAGGACTAGCGTTATCGCTAATAGAAGCAAAGGATAGTGAAGATGTTTTTTTGCTCTCAATTGAGCCATCGACGGAGTCTTTTTCAATATGATCCATCGCTTTGGCAGACGCTTCACTCTTGGAGATATAAGCAGAAATATCGGAGGGCAATGCCAATCGATATGAAATAGGTCCTTTTGCTTGAGTCTCAAGCCACAAAGATAAATCAACATCAAATGGATCAGACACAATACCCACCATAACCTGATCGCCATCTCGCATCAGTAAACAATTGCGTTGCATTGATTTGGATAGTGGCAATAAGTCATAAGCGGGAGACAATTTGTGCATCTCAAAAGTTTCAATCACTAGCCAGCCAAGCAACTTTGAGACAGCTTCAACAACTTGACGTGCATCCATCTGCGCCAGGGTTTCAATTTCATTCATGATTGGACGTTTTGATGTCTTGGAGACAATTTGCGCCTTTTGAATAATAGTTTGCGTTAAAACAGGAGCATTCATCAAATGCTCCCAGCTAAATCAAAGATTGGCATATACAAAAGTACAACGATAAGTCCAACAACAATTCCAATAATTGCCATCAATAAAGGTTCAAACATACGAGTAAAACGTTCAACCCAACGCGTGATTTCTCCATCGTAAAAGGAAGCTGATTGCATCAACATACTTCCCATATCACCCGTTTTTTCACCCACACGTAACAAACGAAGAGAAATGGGTGTGCACAAATGATGAATTTCAAATGCACTAGAGATAGATGTTCCAGCTTCAATCATTTCTCGCGATTGCGATAATTGATAACGGATATTTTCAGACACCATTCCATCAACCGTTTGTATGGCTGATACAATCGGTATGCCGCCTTCCATCAACATACCCAGTGTTAAATAGAGTCGCGACAACTCATAAATTTTGATTCGTTCCGCAATACTAGGGATTTTTGCGGCCAATGAAATTATTTTTGTTTTTTGACTTGAACCTTTAATAGTTTTCATTAATAAATACGCCAATGAGCCTAAGCCAGCCAATACAAACCATAAATAATTTGATAAAAATATACCTACGGTCAATAACATTTCAGACATCCAAGGCAATTGACGCCCCGAGCCTTGATAAACATCGGCAAACCGTGGAACAACAAATATCACAAGAAAAAAACTAACGGCTCCACCAACAAGCATCAAAATAGCTGGATAAATTGCAGAGCTAATCAATTTGTTTTTAACCGTATCAATTCGAATTTGATATTCGATGAATCGAGAAATTGAACGCGGCAAATTACTGGTGCCCTCTGCCGATTTGACAATACCCACAAATAAAGGAGGAAAAATTGAACTTTGTTCAGAAAGTATCGAGGAAAAACGTTTGCCTTCACGTAATCCCAAAAGCATTCTTTGATAAATATCTTCTACCTCGGGATTTGCCTCTTTCTCATGAAGCGCCTCAATCGCCTCAACAATGCTTAAACCAGCTGTTAATAAAGCCAATAATTCTTGTGAAAAAAGCAATAAAGAAAACTTAGCACGCGAACCCTTTAGTTGATTGAGCAATCCCTTTAATTGAAACCCAGCAGGCTTAACAGAGGAAACAAAATGACCCAATTGCTCCGCTTTTTTTTGAGCTTGCAGTGAGTCCGCAGCTTCCAAAAGAAGGCTTTGAATTTGGTTATCCTTGGTTAAGACACTCACGAGGTATTGCATGACACATACCCCTTACTGCGATTGATTAAGAATGTCGGCGTTATCACCCGTACCGCCCACTTTTCCATCGGCACCCAAAGAGATCAAGTCGAATTCGTTGTTATTGGTGCCTGGCAAGCGGTACATATAGGGGTGACCCCATGGATCCAGCGGCATTTTTTTAGATAAATAAGGGCCACGCCACTTCTCTGGAGTTGTTGAAGGAAGAGAAACAAGTGCTTCTAAGCCCTCCTCAGTCGTTGGATAACGGCCCATATCAATTCGAAACGCATCTAAGGCCTTGGAGAAACTTTCGAGTTGAGTTTTAGCCACGGTTACGTTTGATTTTCCTATTTGTGAGAAATATTTAGGGCCTACAAAACCCGCCAATAATCCGATGATGACCATCACGACTAACAATTCCAAAAGCGTAAATCCTTTTTGAATCTTTAGTATTAAATGATTTTGTTTTGACTTCATTTTGAATTGTCCTTGGAAAAGTGAGAAAAATCTCTAACTTTAAAGAAAATTTGTGACACTTTCACCATTCCAATCGATCAATGGAGTTCTTCATGGATCGAGTCATGCTGTTGATCTCTTTTTGTTCCTTTCGCTTTTTCTCCTTGACTTTTGTTTGTTGCGCTTTTGCCTCGGCCTTTTTATCTTCTTCTTGTTTGAGTCTTTTTTCTTCTTCAGATTTTTCTAACTCTCGTTTTTGAGCCATTTTTTTCAATTTTTCAGCTTCTGGATCAACCAAAAACTCCTTTTCTAAAATCTCTTGATATTCTTGGAATCTATTTTCAGCACCGACTCGCTTGAGTTTTGTCAATGGCTCTTTTTCAAGGATGGAGCTCATACATGATTTTTCATCATATTTTTTTAGCAAAGTGACGCCAGTTTTATATAAAACTTGATTTCTATTAATACATTCGGCAATGGTTTGCTGACTTGAAGTGAGCGCGGTTTCCGTTGCACCTAAAGACCCTTCTAAATTTTTCTTTACCTCTAAAGTTTTATTGAGTTGCTGCTGAGTTGCTGAAAGTATTTGCTGCAACTCCCTGATTTTTTCATTACTGGCGCTCACTATCTCTTGAATAGATGAAGCATTTCGGGCTTGTAAATCAATCAATGTATTTTTTAGCAGTTCAATATCAGCTTCAAGAGTTGTAATTTTTTTGTTATTGGCAGATAAGCTTCGATTACTTTTCTCAATTTTTTCTGAGTTCGAAGTTAAGTCAGTTTCTATTTTTGATTTCTCAACGGAGAGTTGCGATTTTTCCTGCTCTAAGCTCTTTACTTTTTGCTGTAATTTTCTAACCTGCTCTTTAGCGTCTTTGAGTTCTTTATCTTTATCCTCAGCAGCGTGTGCCATAAATACAAATAGGATCGTGCTGAGTATCACGATCCTAACAGACCACTTAGATAAAAAAGCCCTGTAGTCTAAATGACAAACTGCTGTATTCATGGTTGTACATTAGAATCGTGCATTCAAATCCACAAACAGAGTATCGACTGAAAACTTAGTAATTGGGTTTGCTCCACCCGATGTTCCCGGGATCATGGAGTCAATCAAGTCAGAAGATATATATTTCAAAGACATCCATGTATTGGTGGCGAGTCCAAAACTGTAATTGATCGACATCCCTTTGTTATTGGTACCACCCAAACCGTAATCTGAGCTGGTAAATGCGTCTAATACGGCATCACTACCAAGGTACCTATAGGCAGCAGTTAAATTCCACTCACCTCTTTGCTTGATTACGGGACTACCCAACTTGATACTTGTTAAATATCCAAAATTTTTGAGATCAATTAAGTTGATACCTGTTCTATTTCGTACCTCACTTGATTTATATGCTATGTTCTTAACCATATCAACTGTTAAGACCACGCGCATTGGATCGAACTGAGCGATGTCCACTGACGTAGTTAGATTTAACTCTTTGAAGCCTGTGGCTAAGCCCCATGTGTTGTTGAGATCGCAAGCGCCGCTTGTTGGAGAAGTACAATTAAATTGCGTTGAATTAGTCCTAAACAAAGTGTTACCACGTTGTCGAATTCCTTCAGGATATTCAGAAGATAAGTAACTAGAATTAGCTGGAAAATAACTCTCCTCTAATTTTCCTTCCAATCCCTTATAGGTATAGAAGCCTAAAGCCACTTTTAATTTATTAGGTTTCAATCCAAAATTCCATTGTCCGCCTGTTTGAAAGCCAGTTAGATGACGACTTGTTGTTTTTCCAGGAGAAAAAGTTGTTAAAGGAAACCATCCAGCAGTCGCAAACATCTCAGAATCAGCGCCAGATGGTATTTTAATTGTGCTAGATATACCATCAAAACTCATGTCATCCGCCCATACCAAATCGGTACTCACGAATGGATTTTTAAATCGACCAGCATTCAGTTCAAAGATAGTTGATGGCTGAATTCGAATATATGCGCGATCCATTTGGACAGGATATTTATTAAAGTATCCAGGCGATGAACTTCCGCCCTGGCCTAATGTTTGATTGGTAGAAATGGGGCTAGTAGAACTATTTCCAGTTGTGATTCCAAAACCTACGTTCACATCATCACTCAGGCTACCAATCACTCCGAGCCGTGCTCGCAGCCTTTGCCTTTGCGTGTTTTGCGAAGGATCAAAAACATATCCAGATGGGCCAAAAACATTTGAGCGATCTGATGTGGGAAAAAAATCAGCACCGCGCGATGCAGTTGGTACTCCAACAACAAGAGGGTCAGAATTAATATCCACCAACCCATTGGAGCCCGTTCTTGTATTCGTACTCGACATCTTATTTCTTTCATGTCGAACACGCACATCGCCTACAAATTTAAACTTAGTGCTTGACTCTAAATCGCTCGTATTTTTATTCCGTGTTTCAGCCATCACTTCAGTTTTAATCTGATTTTTCATTTCAGTTTTTACTGACTCTGGAATATAGGGCACACGCACAACTTTTTTACCATCGGGTGTAACTTCCTCTGGTGGATTTGTAGTAATTCTTGCTCTAGCTCTACTTTCAGCATCTCTCATCATGGTGTCAGCCTGACTCCTTGTGATGGAGCCGCTCTTTACCAAGGTTTCAATCAAAGATAAAATGGTGGCGCGCGTTTTCTCCATCTCCTCTCTATCTTGCGAGTAAGAAGCAAAAGAGGTGCAAAGAAAAACTGCAAGTACGATGGCCTTGCTGTCTATCAATCTTTTGAATAAAGTCATTTTTCCTAAATCCTTGAATCGAATGCTCAAAATTGAATTTGCGCCAAATCACCTTTATGACTCGGAGTTTCCATTCATATATTGATGAGCATTTAGAATCATATTAAAACAGTCCAAAATGACTAGTTCGTGAATATTTAAAAAACTAGATAAATAAAAAAATAATACTAAATATCTAAAATATTATTTAGGAGCCACTTGTAATGATTCGAAGTCGAATCGGCTGTGGCATGCCGACTGGTGGATTTTGAGTAAATCCTGGTAACTCAGTAATTGCTTTTTTAATTGCTTCATCTGTATCTGAATCGCCAGTAGTACCTAATAACTCAAATCTATCAATTCCACCCGACTTGGCCACCCATACGCTGATATCGATGGCATAGCGTCTACGCTTTAAATTATTGTTCTTGGACAAATACCGTTGTAATTCACCTTTTAGCAGGTTTGCATAATTAGCATTTGGGTTAAACATGCTATTTTTATTTCCCATTGTCCCTGTGCCACCAGTACCAACCGAAGGTGGCCCAGCTTTGCCAATCTTGCTCATATCTTCATTGGTAACCTTACCCGCACTAAAGGCACTGGGACCATCCCCAGCTGGGCCCTCCATTTTAAGCTCGGGTGTGGGTGGAGCTTGCTCTTGCTTCACAACGGGTTGATCAAGCTTCATCTCTTTTTGCTCTTTTGGAGGTTCAGGTTTTTTTTCAAATTTTGGTGGCGGTGGTGGCGGTGGTGGCGGTGGGGTAACCAAAGTAATTTTGGGTGCTTTCTTGGGGGCCTCTTTTTTGGTATCCATCATGGAGAAGATGCCCCATGCAATTAAACCCAGAACAAGTAAACCAACAACAAAACTCGCAACAAAAGCAAAAGAAGACTTTTCCTTTTCTACATCATTGTGTGATGAGTTTTGAAAAAGATCATCTGCCATCTCAAGAGCCTATGCGAGAGGTAACTAACCCAACATTGCTGATATTTAAACGTGCAGCCATATCAATAATATCAACCACCATGGCGTAATAAGCTTGAGGATCACCTTTAATCACTATCGAAGTTTGTGGGTCCTTTGCCATCGCAAAAGCCAAGCGTGATTCAAGATCACCCAATGAAATTGCAGCGCCATTCAAAAGCAAATTACCATCTGGCTGAATTTGAATAATCCGTGTTTCCTTGCGTTCAAGGCTGGGTTTATTGCTTGGCTTGGGTAGGTCAATCTTAAGACCCTGCACAGAAGCCGTGGTCATCACAATAAAAATAACCAATAACACATAAGCCAAATCAAGCATTGGCGTGACATTGATCGTGTCGTAAGGCTTAGATTCTTCTTGAACTTGCATAACAATTATTTTGTAGGTCTTGAAGTTACCAAACCAATGTCGGTGATATCAGCACGTTTCATCGCCTCCAAAACCATCATCACTTTTGCATACTGGGCTCGCGCATCACCTTTTACAACCATCGCTTGAGAAGGATTGACGCTCTTAAGCGATCGCAACTTATCTTCCAGTTGATCAATGGGTACTGGATACGCATCCAAAAAAACATCACCCGTTTTAGTTACAGTGACAGCTTTGAGATGAGGCTTAGCCATATTGCCTGTCATTTGGGCCTTTGGTAATTTGACCTTCACGCCCTGTACGGATGCTGTAGTCATGATGATAAAAATAACCAACAAAACATAGGCCAAATCCAACATCGGAGTGACGTTGATATCATCAAAAGGTTGATTATCGGCTTGAACTTGCACAGGATTCTCGATTAAGAAGTATGCATTTCTGCGGATTTAGTGATGAATTCATCCAAAAATACAGCACCATCTGATGATGCATTTTTAATCTGACTCGCTAACCAGTTGTAACCAAACAAAGCAGGAATCGCAACAGCAAGCCCTGCAACAGTCGCAACCAATGCCGCAGCAATACCAGGTGCAATCGCATTAACGTTTACATCACCCGCAGCGGCAATCGCCGCAAATGTAATCATCACACCCACAACAGTACCAAGTAAGCCTAAAAATGGCCCCCCCGCAATAGAGATCGTTAACAAAACAATGCCACTATTGAGTTTTTGAGTTTCACGCATCATGGCAGCATCCAAGGCCGCGCGAACAGAGTTGAGCATGGGATCCGATAAATAAAATTTTTGACCTGAGGCTTGTTGAGCATCAAAACGTTGCTTAACTTCCTTAACGCCTACTTCGTACAAACGATAAATTGAGGATTTACGCAATATTTTATTCGAGGCCAATTGTGAAATTTCTGGACTATCAGGAATCAGTAAAACATGCCAGTTGGTGTCAAAAGAAGAAAGAAAAATTTTATTTGCTTTACCATTGGAGGACAAAATAATTGCTTTGCTAATCATGACATAAAAACTAACCACGGCCATTACCATCAATAAAGCAATGACAATCCAACCGTCTAGTGTTACCGCACCCAATAAAATACCAAGTACAGAATCACCAGAGTCGCCAGCTGTCTCGTCTGTAAAAGACATCAACATGCCATCTGCTTCCTGACTTGCATATAGAGCCTTAATGTAGTCCGCGGATCTGGCACTCGAAGACACGGTTAATTCATCCATGTCTCCTCTATACCCCTCACCAACAACTACATTGCCACTTGTATCGTTAATAGAAAGAGAACCACTTCCTGAAGACATGCCATTGATAAAGAGATTGGCTTTACCCGCGTCAAGCACAACAGCTATATGTTGCCAAGCACCCAGTGCGATCGCACCAGTAGACCTAACTTGCTCTTTACCGCTTGTCACTTGAAATGCACCACCCAAAAGACTAACAGCAAATATCTTTGAACCTTCACCAATTTGTAAAATCGTCCCAAGGTCATTGGCATTTGGTTTAATCCAAGTCGTAAAAGTAAAAGACGAACTAGCGGTCATTTTTAAAGTTGCTGAGTTTTCGATGACCAGTTTGCTGTTGCCATCAAAACTAGCAGCCTGACCTATTGGACCGCTAGCTAAAGGCTGAACACCCACAGATTGTGGATTATTGGCGTTACCTGTTGAATCCTTAAATCCTTGAGCAAAATGTTGAACCCAAATATGACTGGGGTCGTACGTTGCCTTTGCAGAACCCGCACTTACTGCCTTGGGGTTGCCCCAAGCAACAACAATCGCATCGGCTTTTGAATTAGCACTCAATTTGGGAACACTCACCCAGATGTTGGCAAGTTCATTGGCTGGATCAAAATTTTCAATGTGATAGCTCAGTGCTGTTTTTCCATCTGCACCAAAAAAACGCAAATCAGTACCGTCCTCTTTAGCTTCACCAAATTTAAAATTACCACTATGCAAACGAATAAGAACTGGCAATTGGATCACTTCAGTCCCCAACTCTACACCATCAGGCGTTGAATCAAAACCTAATTTCTTACGATGTGCCCAATCGTCAGCATTTGCAAAACAAAAAAAGCTTGCAAATATATTTAGAAAAACAACTAACCATACAGTACTGATTTTTATCTTAATGAACATTATGATACATCCGTGTTTAATTTAAAAAATTACTTTTCTTTTTCTAGTTCTTTATCTTCTTCTTTTTCAGTATCAACTTGAACCGAGAGGTTGATTTGGTTTTCAGCAGGGGCAGTCAAACCATCGGACTTACCGTCCCCCAATCCAAGCAACTCCACCGAAAGATTTGTATTCGTGGTTGAATTTGAAGTACTTGCAATACTTTTCTTAAGATCATCACCTGTTGTACTTGTTGACGCAGGTGGAGCAACGGAGGCAATTGCAGGAGATGCCACTGTGGGTGCTTGTGAATTTGAGATTGCTCCAGTTGCAGTGATATTGTCAGCATTTCTAACAATTGGCGCGTTGATTTCAACTGAGCCTGTAGATCTAACACCAGCATCACCCGCATCAAAATAACCACGCGGTGCAATTGCAAATACGCTACTGGGTTGTTGGCCAGGGTGCGTTGATAAAGTTGCAATTCCTGAACCAGAAATTGAGCTAGATACATCAACCTTGACGTTGCCATTCGTATCGATGGTAATTAATGGTGGTGGTGCAGATGATGCCGTTTTAGCACCCTTACCGGCTTCCAAGTTTCCGAACTGCGAAACCAAGGTGATATCACCACCGCTCAAAGTAAACACACGACCTTGGTTAACTAAGAATTGGTTTTTGACGAAAGCCCTAACGTCTCCTTCTCTAATAGTAAAAATACCTTGATTTGCGGGACTACTCACAACAGGGCCCATGGTAAGTCCAGCAAATATTGAACCTGTTGGTGCAAACAAATCAATTGATCCACCTTGTTCAGTTTTAATTTGGCTTGAATGGCTCGATAAATTACCTACCCCTAAAGAATCAATATTGATGTTCATAGCATTAATTACGCCATCAAAATAGGTTAAGTTCAGAGCTTTTGTTGTTCCGTCTTTGAATTTACTTGACTCATTAAGCAACTGAAAAAATAATTTATTAAGCTCGTTTAAATTAGATGCACTATATGCGTCATTCCAATTTTTAATGATACTTGACTTAAAAATTCCAACCACTGCAGAACTATTAAGAAACTCATTTAAAGATTTATAGTCAGGAATTAATCCACCAGTTGACATCTGAATACTTGCACCGCCAAAGGGTAAAAATGGGTTTGATGAATTGCCCTTCGTAACTACTCCCGATTGATTGCCCAGATCAATGTCGCGCCCCGCAATGACCTTTAATTGTCCTGGTCCTGTTAATAAATGCTGCAAGCAATTACCGCCAGTAGCAGTACAATCAACTGCTTGAATGGTTTCGTCCTTGATATCTCTACCAGCTTTTAAAAGTGAAATATCATAATAATTATTATTTTGAATCATAAAACCAAGATTTAAAATATCTCTCCCAGCCAAAATGGTAGTTGCCTTAGGTAAATTAAATGTTGCCAATGCGTAATTTGAGTCACCTATAACATCACCTTTCAAAGAAACAATACTAGCAGACTGAAAATCATCTGTATGCAGTGTTAATTTTGAATGAGTTGATAAGTCAGACTTAGAACTATCAGTAATAATTTTCAAATCATCCTTATTAAAAACACGAGGTGCATCGACAGAAGACATACTGGTAGGGTTAAGGTCCAACATGTAAATGGCACCTTTAACACCAGAAATACCATTATTAAGTGCCACATTATTCAGTGCCCAAAGAGAAATTTGACCTTGATTTGATGGTGCAAGTACGAACCCGTTTTGTGAGTTTACTTTTGCATTCATGGAAGTTACTTGCAACGTACCTGGTGCAAGAGTGTATAAACGATCAAAGCCAAGGTTAGAAACTTTAGTGAGATCGTTCATCACTAAGTTTTGATCAGACCAAGCAATGGGTCTATAGTCATTAACTAAGCTGATCGAACCACCAAGAGACATCGAGCTAAAACTACTGAGTGAACTATAAGTGATGAAGTTAGAAAACTGAGAATAATCTCTTTGATATTGAGCATAATCAGTTGAAGTTATTTTCAAAGTATCAGATCCATATTTATTTGCTGGATCCCAGTAAATTGAATTCTCATAGGCTGGAGAAAAATAAGCTATCTTTGAAGTAACAGGGTAGCGTAAAGCCAAATCCAAATTTTGATTTATGTTTCGATTAAAAAAGCTTTCACCATCAAGACGCACGTTATCATTAACCCCTGTTCTATTAAAAATATTTTGCTCAACTATCATTGGGTTATAAATCGCACCAATAGAAACATTTTTTAATGCAAGTAAATTTAATTTAGCATCTCCTAGTGCAAATAAGGATTGCAATGAATTCCTGCCATCTACTCCATTTACTTTTGAATGAAAACCTGAACTATCCTGAGAAAAAACAAAATTATCACCTGCAGAAACGGACCCATTCGTCATCACGGTTGCTAGGCCCTTTTGCACATAAAGAGCGACGCCTGAAATATCACCTTTTGCACTTATTGTTAAATCACCGCCACCGTTCTGTTTCAAATTAAAGTTACCGCTTGATTCGGTCATATAGGCATTTGTTGCGGTGCTGGCATAAATATTCTTAATCTCACCGCCGGCTTTGATTAATAGGTCACCTCCACCAAGCGTTGCAACACTTTGATTGAAGTAATCCGGCCTTGCCCACCAAGCAGTTGTTAATGTATTCACATTCGGTAAACTATTATTTTGAAGTGATACAAAAACCGGACTTCCATCAGCATTAAAGTTGCTACGCCCCTGCCTAAATAACCACGTATTCACCAATGGAGATACTGAAGTAGGAAGCCAATCTTCGGTATGTTGATATTCATTATTTAGAACTGAGGTAACTTCATAGTAATCACCATAATCGGCATCATTTTTTAAAACAACAATTGAAGAAATATAGTTTACTTTATCCAATAGATTATTTTTTACAAGTAAATTTGCTTCTTTTTGAGCATTAGATTTACCCCCTAGATCTTCAGCATAAAAGATTTCAATTTCAACGGATGCAGGTGAAAAATCATTATTTTTAATATACCAATTTTTTACATTAGATGCAACAGGACCAAACACAGATCGTCCAGAATGTATTGATATAGATCCACCATTTTTTGTAAAATCAGAATTAGAAAATAGTTCAGAGTTTAATTTTGATTTATTCAATTTACCGACATAATGAAGATTTAATAAATTCATCGGCGGCTGCAAATTATCAGAATCAACCTCACCCGCTGTATAAATACTAGCCCCGACTACAGTTACTGAATATTTTAGAGATGAAGGATTGCTATCAACATTTAAACTGTATTGGTTATCAAAGACTTTTATGTTATTTTCTGAATCTGCTAATTGATATAAACTCATCAGTTTAAGTATTACATCTCTGCCAGCAGCAACTTTAATATTTCCCGTTCCAGTTCTTACCAAAGCCACTGGCATATCGTTAATCGTAACGGGAGCGTTTGTTGAAGAATCAGCAGTTCTATTAGAAAAATCTAAAACAAAGTCACCCACCAACTGCTTGGTAGCTAATGTATTCGCAGATTTAAGATCAGCACCAGCTATAAGTGTAATATCTGCAGATGCACCAGAACCTAATTTCCAATTAGGCATCGACATTCCCCAGCGTTGACTACCCTCCACTGGCTTAATAAAACCATCACTGATTGATCCATTAATGAATAAATTACCTTCACTTCGAAGTGTTAAATTAATGGGCTGTTGATTACCAATAGGTCCAAATCTCCATGACGATAGATCCCATCCTCTTAGTGTTGGATTCGAATCATTTTCATTGACACTGATTGATAAATTTTTATTGGTAGAAAGACTATCAGACCTGATTTCAATTCCGGGCCGAACACGTACCGATTCAGGAAAATTTATCGAATTAGAAAAAACTTTTGCTTCATCAAATAATTTTGAAAGGGCAGTCTCATCTATATTTTGATATTCATAAACTTTAAATCCTTCCACCGCTAGTGGCTTCGTATTTGTAAGTTTTGTTTGAAAATTAGAATAAATTGCAAGATTCACATTATCTTGCGTTCTTGGAACACGTATTGAAACTGTACCATTTAGATCATCAGATTTACCCTTTGCTCTAATTTCACCACCTTGCAAATATACTGATGAGCCGCCTTCAATTGAAGCCGGAGAAGAGCCATCCCACGTAGATGTTGATAGAAGTACTTGACCACCCTTACCCCAATTTACTGTAATAGAAAGGTTGGGATCAGCTGTTAAACTTGAATCTAATTGCGTACTACTTGTATTTAATAGTGCGTTATTTTGAATATAGATACTTCCCTTAGCATTACCCGATTTAGGTTGTGATGCAAAGATAGAAATAATTCCACCAATTGAACCAGTGGCATCCAGGATTCCATCGACCATTACATTACCATTGTCTGCAGAAAGCGTGATATTTTTAGCCACGATCCGATCTGTCGAAGAAATATTTATATCCCCGTCAGTTAATCGATATGATACAGACTCATTAAAACCAGTATCTCTGATTTTATTATTCAAGGTACTGAAATCATTTAATCGATTTGTTTGCAAACTAAATTGTCCTTGAGATTGAAGCGGATAAATCGATTTACCATTAAATTTTGTACTATTTAAAATGAATTCATCTAATGCTTGGATGGCCAAACTACCAGCGCTTGCGCCTTTAGAAGAAAGATCAATAGTTCCATCCTGTAGTGTTATTTTGTTACCATTTAATTCAATACTACCTGCAGGCGCATAAGCCCACAGCTCCTTTCCTGAGGCGTCAATACCAAAAGACTTATTGGCACCAGCTACACTCACTAAACCACCAGAAATACTTATATCACCCGTTGAATCAATTAAATTCCTATCTTTAGCATCATTAAAAAGAATTCTGCCAGATGGAACCCTGATGTCGGCATTAGTTAATATATTCTTTGCAGTAAAGGCTAATTCGCCACCCATATAAAGAGACTCATTTAAAAGACTTCCTGATTTTTCTAAATTAATAACCCCACGACTAATAAAATGAGCTGACTTAATTGTTTCTGCAGTTATTTCATTAGATTTGAGGTTAAGGTCACCAGTATAAACAAATACGCCTTGATCTCCGGTAGCTCTAATTTGCTTTGTAGCATGCCAATTATTAGTGGCGAATTCTTTAACTAAAAATTGGCCGTTACCAACTAGTATTTCATCTGAGTTTATATTTAGGGTTGAGTCAGACTTATTAAATAAATTATTTAAAGATTCTGAATCTACTTTAAAATTCCCGCCATTAATTTGAATAACTTTAGAATTTAAAGTAACGTTCGTTGAATCAGAAAGCGCAGATAGACCCGATGCTTTAATTGATAACTTGCCAAGCGTTGGTGAATCATTGATATCTATTTGACCGATTGAAACGACTCCGTCAAATTGAATTGGCTTTTGGTTATAGGTTGAAAGCGACAACTCTTTCAATTTTGAAGATTCAAATGTATTTGCGTTTAATGAGAGACCCGTTGTACTAGTATCAGCATTGATTCCTATGGATATTCCGTTAGAAGCTATTCCTAAATACCCTTGAACAATCGGCAACGCATTAGCAAGTTGCATTCCATAAGTTGCATCAAGAAAAAGCGCCTCATTTGTCAAGATATTTGCAGTATTAGAGACTTTTAGCGTGCCTTTGCTGCCTTGGACATTACTTCTTGAAACATCAACACTTGAACTTCCAGACACTCGAATTAATGCGCCATCACCAGAAATACTAAATTGTGAAACATTAAACAGTGGTTTACCAACAGATATCAAGTTTGAACCTGACTTTAAGTCAATGAAATCGGTTGCAACTAAGCTAATATCTTTTGCAATTAATGGGTGAGTCAAATCATTTTCTAAAACAACTGATTTTGACAGATTGGTAATTTGATAAATAGATTGGCCGCTTTCATCAAATACAACAGTACGCACACCACCAATAATTAAACTACTGGCTTGAATATTAGAAAGCAATTGCGCACTTAATGTATTTTTTTGAGTTGAAGCATTAGAAGCAATAGCAAGATCACCTCTCAAAAGTGAAATATCCAAAAGACCGTTGCCTAATTTAATTTCACCATTGAGGGACAGTGTATTATTTGCAAGTAATTGAACATATCCCGACTGATTTGGCATTTGTGGGGTTGGTAATAAATTTATTTGAGCCTGTTGTGCAAAAAAATCATTGGCGTTGTAAAAGGAATATTCAGATTTTTTGCGAATTAGATCACCCGATGCAATTTGAAATCCGTACAAATTGCCACTGCTTTGATTTGAACTTAACAAGCTTCCTGAAACCAAAGCTGTGCCATCGGAAAGCACTTGATTTGATTTGGCAGCCATACCTGAAGTGTTATTTTGAATTTGAACACTAAAACCACCAGGTAATAATGCGTAATGCGAGGGCAATAGAGTGTAGACACCAGCAGCAAGACCTTGGCTGGCTGAAAGATATATTTTACTTCCAACCTTAAGGCTAGAATCAAAGTTATTGGGATCTATAGGCGATGTTGATGATTGATATCCAGGTAATATTGCAAATGTATTATCTTTATTTAAAAAGTCTTTTGATCCGCCTCCACCAGGAGTGAATTCATAGGCAATCAATTGTCCGCCCGCGGATGCGTCCAATATTGAGCTCGAATCTACAATAACATCTTTAGCTATGGATATTAATTGTTTATTAGGCAAAGATTTTTTATACAAAGTGCTTAAATTAGCACCGTCTAACAACAAACTAGCTAGGTACCCATAAGCGCCAGGAATCGATAAGGACCAAACACTTGCAGAAGGTACACTTCCGTTACTCACTGAGCCATACAGCATTTCAACTTCACCTTTAACAGATGTAATGCTGTTAGCAGCATAGGTTAAATCTTTTGTAAAAGTCAAATCGTTAACCTCAATTTGACCTAAGGTTATTTGACCCAATGGCGCTTTAACAACTCCAGACTGCAAAATATGTGGTGCAACCGCTACTAGTGATCCACCAGCAGAATAAACTGGATTTACTCGATTGCCGTTAGAAGTAAAAAGTAAGTTGCCATATTTTGAATTCTCATCCGATTGAACGGATATTTTGAAGTCGCTCAAAGTTGTTGTATAAATTTGTGCATTTTTAAAGATTAAGTCTCCCTGCATTGCAAACAAGCCGGGCATACTTTTTAAGTTCTCTGGATGTCTTTCAACATTTGTTTTATCATCTAAACTTAAAAATTTACTATTAATTGAAGTTAGCCGTGTGTCTTCAACACTAGTTAGATTTGCCAATTTAAATCCCTGTAAACTTGTTACTCCTACAAGGTCTAATGTTTTGGCGCTAACATTAAATACTGCAGATCCAATTTTTGGACTGGGTGCAAAGTAGGGTTTGTCAAATACATTTTCTTCGTATTCTTTAAGCTGTTGTGCAAGACCACCCATTTGTACGCTTGGCGCCTCTAATGATAATGTTAATTGATCCCTTGCTATAGCGTCAGTAACTGGAGCTGCACTTAGCTTAACCAAATTTAAATCTCTATTTGCTCTTATAACTGGCGAATCCAAAATAATTGAATCAAGAGCACTCAGTTTTGAAGACTTGGAACCTAAATTAAAAGCCAATGCATCTTGTGCCTTGAATTGCAATCGTCCAAATCCCCCTGCAGAAAATGAACTTAAATCAATCCAACCCTCTCCACCATTACTTTTGTTCGATAGAGTTAATAAGTCTTTAGCAACGCCCGTATTTATTAAATTTATAATACGGGGGTTAGGCTGCCCTGTAAGTTCGTCTATAGGATCTCCTTGTATGTAATCACCCGTGCTCAGTGATATTTTAAGGGTACCACCTTGTGAATTCAGATCAGATTTTCCAGACATGTTGGCTGCCAATAGTAATCCTTGTCGAGATTGAATATCGATGGAGCCTGCGTTACTACTAAGCGTAGTGGAATTGACACCTAAAGAATTTAGTAAATTTAATTTAAGTGTGCCAACGTATCCATTAACAAGTATGTTAGATCCGGATTCAGTAATAACCATCGCATTGGCAGGCGTTAAGGATTCAGTAACTGTATCAAAACCACCGATTTCAATTTTACCGCCACCAAGTATCTCACCATTGCTTATACCGCTTGAATTTGTAAATATTTTTTGACGGCCTCCGTTTGCATTTAATACGGCGCTTGCACCTAATCGAATATTTTTTGATTCAGTGTATTCATCATTTGTTAGACCTAAAACAATTCTGCCTCCAGGAGCGGTCACACTACCGAGTACTGTAAGTTGGTCGCCTGCTAAAAGTTTAACGGTGGATAATGGATCAGTGCTGATCGATGACTGTAACCCCATCATCAATGTGCCTTGTGCATTAAATGTGATCGAGGCAGCAGGTCTTGATACACCAAGACCTGCTACCGGCAATGTCGATACAGTAGTAACATCAGTAATGTTCGTAGATGCTTTTTGAAGAACTCCATTATTAAGAATTAAACTATTAGCAGTTGCGTTTAAATTCGTATTTTCAAAAAGTGTAATGTCTTGATTACTTATGATATTAAATTTTGTAAAACCTCCACGCTGAAAAAAATCAGGTTTAAGCAATAAATTAAAAGATCCACTGCTTTCTTCTACGTTATTTAAATCTGAGAGTGCTCCAATAAATACGTTAGATGTGTCAATTTTTAAACTACCCCCAGAAGTAAAGCCAAGAGCACTAAGATTGGCTGATTGACTTAAATTCACACCCGAGTAAATAGCCAGCCTTGAAGCTGAATCATTAAATAAAGTTACGAAGTTAATTGACCCGGGCGTGCCTAATTTAACTTTTCTCCAAGAATCAGCCCAGGCTCCAGCGGAAGATTGCAAATTAACAGAACTACCCATATTGATCTGATGGGCCTGAAGATTTATAGACCCCCCATTCAAAACAATAGGATCAGATTTAGTTATTGAATCGTTTGTCCACAAACCCGATGTATTGATAGTTACAGAATCAGCAATCTTTAATATTCGGGCTGCAGTTAGATTAATCGTTCCACCTGGGTCGTTTATTGAAGAATTTATAGTTAAATTACCTTGGGAATTATTAGCTTCTTTTGCATCTAACGATAACGCCCCTTTTGGAAGTAATGCCAATTGTTGATTAACTCCAATGTTCCCATTAACAGAAGCTGATATTGATTGAAATCCCTTTTTCGTCAGATCAGAGATGTTTAAATTAATTTGATTGATAGATGCGATTGATTCAGGACTAAAAAGATTGTCAATATTAGGTAATGTAACTACAGATGATGTATTTCCAACGATTAAGTTTGAATATAAGTCTGCGACTGGTTTGTCGTTGTTAGGATCAATTCCTTTGATAGTTACTGACAAAGATCCACCCGATGGAAAGGACGTTGAAATCTTTGAAATTATTGACGATTTTTGTGATACATCTCTTTGATATGACTTATCTATATTGTGAGATGGTGAAAAAGTCGTAGCTGATAAATCACCCTGCAGGGATACTACTTGACCCGATAGAGAGAGACTTCCAGCCTTACTTCCTTGTGTATAACCCGTCTCCCAATTTCTCGGTCCATCTGGTAAGTTAATTATTTGCGAATAGGCAACATTTGATTTGGCAATTGAAACATCTGTTAATGTGTTATAAATTTTTAAGAGACTTGTATTGGCATACCCAGACAAATAGGTTACACCTCCACCATCCACATTGAGTATGTTTCCCTGACGTTGCAATACCGCGCCTTCACTTGAAATTGTTATTTTTCCACCCTCAGTATTAACTTGGTCAAGTTTGTAATCAACCAACTTTAACCAACCATCTATGTTTGCAATCGATGTGCCCTTACGAATATCAATATTTACTTTCTTTCCATACAATGAAGATTGTCGCAATAACAAATTATCAGCTAATTCATTACCTCTTAAATCAACCGAAATAATATTACTAGACATATCAAGTTGAGCTGAATTCATACCTGATACATCAATTCGACTTCCAGTACCTAAATCAACTCGAACCAAGTTTTTCAATAATGATGTTGCTTCTGGTGTTGCGTTATTGGCTTGCAAATTTACTGATTCAACAGTCACCAGTCCACCCTTTGCGATTATTTGAGCACCAGATCCGTCGTTTGAGCTACCCTCTAATTTTATATTTCTACCTGTAATTTTTACTTCTGATTTATTAAAAACAGGCACATTCTGATTGAGCTGATCTAGAGTTACTTTAGTTCCGTCATCCATAGGAGCAATTTGTGTAACACTTGATGCGCCTAAAACAACATCTCCAGATCGGGAAGAATCCTTTAACTTCGTATTATCTTTTGCGGTTAAATAAATAGATCCGTTGAGTGTTACCGATGTACCAGCCGAAACTATGCCATTTTGATTGACAGCATAACCCACCATCGTGGCATTTCCTCTAGAGACACTTACTTGACCACTTACTCCATTTTCAACTTGACTCCCTTTGTCTCCATTTTCCACCTCAACGAGTAGTCCTCGTAATTTTGTTCCCATATCGTTGGTGGGCGATGCCAAATAAACTTTATTACCCGCTGCAAGGACAACTTGACCATCTGGTGCACTAAGTTGTCCATCATTAAAAACACCAGGCGCAGCTAAAAGTAATTGTCCACCATTCTCAACGGTGATATTCGCACCCTTATTGACCCAAATAGAACCAGGTGTCGTTCCATCTGCTGCTCTTAAAGCAGCATCATTGCCAGGCATTAAAAGACCGCCGGCTTTAATACGCGCTTCATCAAACTTCAACGAACTTGCAATCAAGCTATTAAGGTTAATACTTGAATTACTTCCAAACACAATTCCAGCTGGATCGTAAATATAAACGCGACCTGGCGTCGTACCCTCTAAACTCTTAAGAACACCATTGATATATGTTGGGTTCGAACTTCCACCAATAATATTATTGAGAAGAACAGATGCGGATGAAGGTTGACTTACAAAAACCTTAGAGTTTTGTCCTATATTAAATGAATCCCAATTCACAATATTCGTGTTTGAACCACTTTGCTGTTTAATAGTCATTTCATTTTTAGAATTGTCAGTATTCACAACAACTTCTTTTGTACCGTAACCATTAAAGTTCGAATTTTTAACTGGCAAAGCATTAGGAGAGATTACGGGCAGTGTGAGCGGCCTTGTAGGCAGGGTTGGTTTAGGAGCTTGCCCCCAAACATTACAACTCAACAGTGAGGCTGAGGCAACGGCTGTTAAGACAAAACGATTCATCATTTAATAATTCCAAACAGCGCGCAATGAATACCGATTGTCATTAGCAGGCGTTACAGATCCTGCTACTAAAGTATGTCCTATATCAGCATCAAAACTGAGCCCTCTTGCGCTAGATATCCTCAAACCTAAACCAGCACTACTGAGTTGACTTTTGCTAGCAGGTGTGGATCCGCGAGCAATGATATTAACTGCCCCACCTTCATAAAATAACAAACCTTTTAATTTCCATTCACTTAGACCCGAGCCAAAAGTAGCGCTTGGTGTTTGTAACTCAAGACCATAGCGATGACCGTGGTCCCCTACGCGCTCACCCTCAAGGTAACCCCTTACAGACTCAGTGCCTCCCAATGTCATTTGTTCAGGTGACAATAAAATGCCTGAGGACGCCCTGACGTCTAATTTTCCTAATAGAGTCCACCGCCATAAAGTCTCTGTATGCAAAAAACTTGTTTTCAATGTCGAAAAATTAGCGGACGCACCTCTACCACGATCATTAAAATTGACTTCACTATTGGTAAACATGCCCCTTAAACCATTTGTCAAGGTCAACTCCATACCAGTACTTCTACGATTTCCTAAAAATGTACCGCTGTAACTCACAACTAAAGGTACGTATTGCGGAGGACCTTTGTTCTCGTTTGCTATAAAAGCACGTTGATTTTTATAATCTAAACCGACCGAAGTGTTATGCGAATAAGTGTCGGTTCCCTTAAGGCCAGTCATTATTCGAAAACCTGCTGTATCACCATCCGTAATTAAATCACCTGATAAAAACTCACTTTTGGATCGAACGGCATAGGTTGATAAACTGCCACCGATACTGGGTAGTGGTAAAGAGTAATTTACAGCATAAACAGTTAAATCTGTTTTCCGCTCAGGTGACTTTTGAATCGTGAGCCCAATGCTATGCCCCATTTGAAACAAATTGTCATATCTCATACCAACAATCAATCGTGTAGGTGTCGTGTTTGCGGAATGGCGGTTATTGATTTCGATATTTCCATGAAAAGGCGATTGATCTTCAACATCAAGTTGAACATCCACGGTTCCAGGCAACTGCCCCTGCTTCAAAATGGGTGTAACTTTTAAATCATTGCTACGGTTAAGCCCTGCAAGTTGCTCTTGCATCACATTAAAGTTTGGAGCCTTATCACTTGAAAGTTCAGCTAGTTTGGATCTAATAACACTAGGTGCTGTGTATTCAGCTCCTCTGATAACAACTTTATCCAAACTCGCTTCTGTAACCTGCAAAATTACTACTGCAGTATCAACACTTTGCTCAGGTATGGACACCAATACGGTCATGTATCCATCATCATGGTATGTTTTTTCAAGCGCCAGTCTGGCTGATTCAACATCTTTAATTGTTTTTTTTTCACCCGTAAAAGGAGTAACAGCTTTTTCAATCTTGAGTGATGTCAATAAACTATTGCCTTTTACTTCAAACTCATAAATTGGAAAACTAGGTTCACTGGGATTGTTGTTTTGAGACCACGATAGAAATGAAAATAAAAATAATCCACAAAACAATAATTTTTTATATTGCTGAAACTTTTGAGGGAAAAAAAAATTGTACTTAGAAAAATTAAGCATAGATCCAAGTATCTAAAATAAGTATGACAGTATTGTTAAAGAAAAAGATCACCCTGCAGGCAAGGTGACCTTCAATTTCAACACTTTACTGAACCTCAGCTTTTGACCGAGTTTAGCTCATCAAAAAACTAACTGGATTAGTTAGATTTAGCGATCAAAGGTGAACAGTTATTACCAGCAACACGGCTAACTTTAGTTGCTTTTGCTGTACCATTAAAGTAACCGATAGCAGACAAGTCATGCAAAGCTGAATTGCTCAAATCAGCAACCATTTGCTTGATGAATTCTGCCTTAGGTGCTTTTTTCGCGTCGTAAGTCATCGCAGCTGTTGGAGCAACTGTATAGGCAGTCATTTGGAAGCCCCATGAACCATCAATCATGTTGTTACGCAATTGTGTTGATGAATAAAGGGTGCTTGAGCCTTTTGCAAAATTAGGGCTAACACCATCTAATTTTACAAATTTATAGCTTGTTGAATTTGCTTTGCTTAATGCAATGACTCCAATGCTATAACCGGTTGTCAACTTAAGGTCTGTTTCTACATCGCCAGTTTGGACGTTCTCATGAATAACCAAGTCAGCTGTAGAGTCAGTGGCGCGTCTAGCAGTCAAAGCACCACCGTGTGTGTTAATTTTAGATTTTGCATCTAAAACGTTACAAACATCAGACAAGAAGTGAATGTTAGAGCTAGCTTGTGTGCCTGACTTTTGATCGCGGCGAGCCAATGTTAAAACTGTTGTATCACCAGGAATAAAACCAGCAGCAGACTTGATGGAACCTGAAGTGCTTACCAAGGATGCATACTGAGCTTTAGAGATACTAGGCTGGCAAACTTCGCTGTATGTACCTGTTGTACAAGTTGATGGCAATGCACCTGCAGTTACTTGAGCGGCTTGCAACGCGTTGTAGAAGTTGTTGTTAACACCAACTGCGAAACCTTGCATTGCCACAGGAGTGCGTGTGTATGCAGAAAGTTTAGCTTTTGCTGCAGCTGGATATAGCTCAAGCAACTCTGTTACATCAACGTCAGAAATAGCTATATCAGCCATAATTGCTGCGTTTGATGAACAAGCAACCTTGTTTGATGCAGTAGTCACAGTGCTAGTAGTACCTAAAATTGGTATTGCTGTCGTTACTGCTGTACATGTGTTTGCAACGTTGGCTGTAGGGCCAACCTTAACAACAAATGATTCAGGGATAGATGATACCTCTTTAGCAGTTGCCAATACTTGAGATACGCCAGCAGCAGAACCCATGTAGCTGTTATAAACAACTAAAACTGGAACTGAAGTACCACCAGTTAATGAAGCCTTGGACATACCATACCAAGCTGTCACACCGTTACCTGCTTTACCAGCGTTAGTGGGGTTAGCGACAGAAACACCATTTGAAGTACCTGTATCAATAACGCTGACAATAAATGGCACAGTGCCAGTAGTATCAAAGTAACCAGCAGCACCAGTTGTAGAATTAGCTGTGATCACGGAAGAAATTGCACCACCTAAGGCAGAAGAGCCAGCAACATAAAATGTTGCGGCAGGCGCACACGTATTCACAAAGGATACGGGAGTAGATTTGTCGCATGTGAGTGCAGCAGTAGCAGCAAAGGAGCCACCAGCAGCAACAACCAACATGCTTGCAAAAGCAATTTTAGAAAGTTTCATTTTTTCTCCAAAAAGAAGGTTAGGAAATACAAAAACATTAGTTTGTGGATGCCACCAAAAACCATCTTTTAATTTAAAACTTCCGATGCCCCAGAAGATTTAAATCGGATCGAAGGAGAATAATTAATCAATAATTAACCTTTTTCGATAAATGTATTCTGATTAGGGTTCGTGAATGCAATTTAACCATTCTGAAGTTTTCGATGGTCTGTTTTGATTAATTTGCATAGTCTCAAAGAACTATTTGCTAAGATTTAATTCTTTTTTACTGTATGGATCAGTGACGCAGCTTGTATACGATTTTTAACACCCATTTTTTTTAATATATTTTGAACATGATTTTTAACAGTGAATGGACTCAGATACAAAGTTTCAGCTATTTGTTGATTACTCTTACCCTTAGCAATCCACCTCAATATCTCAATCTCCCTTTTACTCAGTAAAAGGGACTTGTCATGGCTTGTTTCTAATGAAAAATCATTCAAAGATTTTCTTAAATACGCCAATAGCAAATGCGGAAGTATTAGTTCTAATACGAAAGATGTTTTATTTATATCGTTTGAAATTACTACATTAGAAAAGATAAAGAAATATTTACTATTATTAATCGATGGGGTAGAACATATAAAAGCATTTTTTAGTTCAAATTCATTATTTTTTTTATTGTATTTCTTGTAATTTAAAGGGTTTTGGTCAACAGAAATAAGGAAAGGTGAATTAAATTCGCGCGGACAGTCTTTAAGAATAGTCATCGAAAGATCATCCAAAATACTTCTTTTAGATGAATCTGTTTGTTGAACTGAACTAGAATAAAAACTATCGATTTTTAACTCATCACCATGAGGATTCATATGAATGCAAGTTAGACCATCAAAACCAATCAGAGAAAATAAAGACTCTTGTATCCAATATAAGAATTGCCTTTCATTTTGTACACCTAGGCTCATCTCCATAGATATAAAAAGGAATTCTTCATCCTTTCGATTTAGCAAAACAGAACCTAACATTTTGCTGCCATCAGCATATTTTTTCTTCGATGAGTAACTTCAAGCGATAGCCTTCACCACGTACAGTTTCAATTTTTAATTTATGATTAAGCATATCTATGGCCTTGCGAAGATTCATAATGTG
>Ga0214919_10001158_pt1 | contig 44103 bp, 37 predicted proteins | sample LL1503_MetaG_FD_177994 | JGI IMG/M metagenome (GOLD analysis project Ga0214919, IMG submission 177994) | Freshwater microbial communities from Lake Lanier, Atlanta, Georgia, United States - LL-1503 | ecosystem: Environmental > Aquatic > Freshwater > Lake | place: USA: Georgia | collected... | reverse complement strand
AAATTACATATTTCAACCTTTCAATAACTCTTTCGCGTTGCGTAAAGCGGCATCCCCAACCTTTCCTGCACTTAACATTTTGGCAATTTCTTCCACACGTTCCTCTTTATTCAACTGCTTAATTCTCGTAACTGTGCGCTTTCCCTGCTCCTGCTTATAAACGAATAAATGCGTTTTTCCCTTACATGCTACTTGAGGTAAATGCGTAATTGTAATCACTTGCATAGTTGCAGCCATTTTTTCCAAAATACTTCCCGTTTTAGCAGCAATATCTCCTGAAATTCCAGCATCAATCTCATCAAAAATAATAGTAGGCAAGGCAGTATGCTTGGCAAGCAATGATTTCAAACTCAACATGAATCGAGACAACTCCCCTCCTGAAGCAACTTTGCTCAAGGGTTGTGCATCACTGCCTTTGTTAGCGGAAAATAAAAAAGTCACTTTATCCAAACCCGTTTCCTTATACTCCTTCAATTGTTCCAATGAAATATTTAATTCAGCATTGGCCATTCCAAGCTGTGTCAATGTTTCTTTTACGGATTTTGAAAAAAGAGGAGCTGCTGCTGCACGTTTCTTCGTTAATTTCCCAGCCAAATCAGCTAAATGCTTTTGAACTGTTTCCAATTCCATAGCTAACTTTTTAATTTGTTCTTCTAACGAACCAATGGCTGCAATTTTTTGTTCCAAATCAGTTCTTAAAATTATTAATTCATCTATTGTTTTGACATTGTGCTTTTGTTGCAATCGATAAATTACATCTAATTTTTCCTGAACAATGTCCGCTTTTTTCGGATCGTGAACGATGTTACCTTCTATAGCTTCTAGTTCACTGGCAATATCCTTTAGTTCTATGTGTGAACTTTGAACGCGCTCGCTTAGCGTTGCAATTGTAGGATTGAATTTTGCAAGCTGAGCTAATGTATTTTTAACTTCTGTTAATGCATCTATTAAACTTTTATCCGCTCCTGCTAAAACAAAATATGCGTTGGAAAGTCCACCTTTTATAAACTCAGCATTTTCAAATGTTTCTAATTCCGCCTCTAAAACCGCTTGTTGACCTGGTAGCAGCTGAGCAGTATCCAATTCATTAAACTGAAAATTAAAATAATCTAATTCTTTTTTGTCTTTTAACTCTTGCTCTTTCAAACTTTGTAATTGATCTGAATTTTTTTTGAACAATCTAAATTTCAACTTGTATGCAGCAACTAATTCGCTCGTTTCAGCAACAGCGTCTAATGCATGGAGTTGAAAAGCTGCTTCATTTAAATGCAGTGTTTCATGCTGAGCGTGTACATCAATTAACCTACTGCTAATTAATTTCAAAACCGAAATTGTAACAGGTGAATCATTAATAAATGCTCTAGATTTACCTTCTGGATTTACCTCTCTTCGAATAATTATTTCAACATCATATTCTAAATCATGAACAAGAAAAAACTCTTTTAAATCGTAATCTTTTAAATTAAAAGTGCCCTCCACTAAACATTTTTTCGATGTATCGTATAGGGCTGTAACATCGGCGCGATCACCCATCAACAAACCCAAAGCTCCAAGTAGAATTGATTTTCCAGCACCTGTTTCACCCGTAATTATAGTAAGTCCTTTAGCGAGATCAATCTCTAACTCATCAATCAAGGCATAATTACGAATCAATATATTCTTGAGCATAATTTAATCTATTAAACAAAAATAAAAAAGGATCGCAAAGAACACGACCCTTTTTAAAAATAAAAATAATTATTGTTAAGCGGTAACTTTTTTCAAAACTTCAGCCATTTTCTTCCCAATATCTGCTGGGGACTCCACCACATAAACCCCACATTCTCGGAGAATTTCCATCTTTGCATCTGCTGTATCTTCTGCACCACCAACAATTGCTCCAGCATGGCCCATTGTACGACCTTTAGGAGCAGTTTTACCAGCAATAAAGCCAACAACAGGTTTTTTATTCCCATTGGCTTTTATCCAACGAGCGGCCTCTGCCTCCAATCCACCACCAATTTCTCCTATCATAACAATTCCCTCGGTTAAAGGATCATTCATCAGTAATTCAACAGCTTCCTTAGTCGTAGTTCCAATAATAGGGTCACCTCCTATTCCAATTGCAGTGGTTACACCCAAACCTGCTTTTACAATCTGATCGGCCGCCTCGTAAGTTAAGGTCCCCGATTTAGATACAATTCCTATCGTCCCTGCTTTGAAAACAAATCCAGGCATAATCCCAACTTTTGCCTCGTCAGCAGTAAGAATACCGGGACAATTTGGTCCTATAAGTCGGCACGCTTTCCCCTTCAAAAAATCTTTTACTACAATCATATCTTTAACAGGAATCCCTTCCGTGATGCAAACAATGACTTTAATTCCAGCCTCTGCCGCTTCAATAATTGCGTCTGCTGCAAATGGAGGTGGAACAAAAATGATAGAAACATCAGCGGCTACCTTTTTAACAGCGTCAGAAACCGTATTGAAAACGGGCTTATCTAAGTGCGTACTACCACCCTTTCCTGGCGTTACACCACCAACAATATTAGTCCCAAATTCTATCATTTGAGTTGCATGAAAAGTGCCTTCTGTACCTGTGAAACCTTGCACAATTACTTTTGAATTTTTTCCTACTAGGACGCCCATATTCTAAATTTATTATTAAAATTAATGAAATGAAAATTTATTTGTAAAATTAGCAAAAAATGTAAAATAGAAACGAGCTAATCTACGCCTGTCGATAAAAAATGACAAACTTTAAAACTAATTAACTCGGACCATTTCTAAATTAAGTGTATTTGTAGGATCAACCAAAAGCCCAGCCACTCTTTTTTGAACCAAACGAACTATTTGATCATAATAAAGTGGAATAATTGGCGACTCCTCAATAATAATCTGATCCATTTTAAGAAAAAGATCAGAACGAATAGAGTCATTCTGTTCAACTAAGCATCGCTCGTAAAAGCGGTCAAATTCAGAATTAGTAAAATGAGAATAATTAACACCAGCAGGGCTGAAATTTTTACTGTAAAACAAGGACATGAAATTTTCAGGATCGGGGTAATCACAAATCCATGATTTACGAAAAATCAAGAGTTTACTATCAGCAACGGCGGACTTAAAAGCAGATGGTGGCATCAAATCGATTTCAATTTTTATTCCAACACTTTTTAACTGATTGGCCACATCCTCTGCAATGTCCATATAGGTTGCAGTGGTAGTTATCGTAATTGGCATCATCCCTTTACCAGCAGGAAATCCGGCTTTATCTAAAAGTTCACGTGCCTTATCTTGATCGTAATGATAGCCAATTATTTTTTTTGAATCATAAGCATTCATACCAGGAGGTATAAATCCATTTGAAGCTGGAGTTCCTAAATTAAATCGTCTATAACGGACAATTTTATCTCTATCGATTGCATAATTAATTGCTTGTCGAATTAATTTAAGCCGCATAGGACTGTTTTTAACTAAGTCCAAATTTTGATCAATAAGAATTCCAAAATAATCAGTTTTTAAAAAAGGTTCACTAATAAGGTTGATTTGATTGCGTAAACTTTCTTTTAATTGACCATCTTTTTCAAATACTTTTTCTTTATTTATGGCATCAATTCCCGAAATCATATCAAGCTCTCCACTCATGAATTGCATAAATGCCGCGTCGGGATCTTTTATAAATGAAACAGCAATAAGATCAAGGTAAGGAAGCCGAATTCCTTTCTTGTCAAATTTAAAATAATGTGTATTTTTTTCAAGCACTAAACTCGCTTTATCTTTCCAAACTTTTAATTGAAATGGTCCTGTACCAATAGGGCGAATACCGAAATCTCCTTTGTAAAATTGAACTACTTCTTTTGGCACAACAGAAAAATATTTCATTGTTAGCATGCCTAAAAATGGTTCAAAGTGTTTCGTCAAACGGATGGTTAATGTTGAATCATTTGTTGCATTTATAATAGGAGTTCCCGTTCCTTGCTCCAAAGCAATTCCGTCGACAAGGGTTGAGGCATTCGAAATTTTCTTGTCAAACAATCGATTGAAACTATATACAAAATCGTTTGCCGTAACTTTTCTACCCTTACCTGCAGGAAATTGTGGGCTGTCGTGAAAAAAAACATCCGTTCGCAGCTGAAAAACATATTGCAAGCCATCATCAGATATGTTCCAGTTTCGAGCAATACAGCCCTTAACTGTTAATGAGGTATCCATTTCAACCAAACCATTATAAAGTTGGTTAAGCGCCCAATTATTTTCAAAGGACCCAGCTAAGGCAGGATCAAGTGAAGTAACAGCCCCTAATTCGTTAAAACGAAAAACTTGGATTGAGGCACCATCAGCATCAGCACTCGTACATTGATTAAAAAATATAAGAGCAGCTGAAATCAAAACAAAACACAGAAATAATCTTTGTAATTTCATAGAATACAATTGAATCCACAAGTTTACAGTAATATAAAGCAGCTTGAGATTCAAATCGCCATTGGTTTTGAGCAGTTTTATCAACAAGAAGATTTGCAATGGCCTAAAAGCTTATAATTTAAATAGGTCAAGAAAAGCAATAACACGAAAATTTTATAGGATTCCAATTTTTTCTTTAGCACCTCAGCCACCTCTTTTTTGTACCTTTGTCATAATGAAAATTGCTAGAACAGTCGCATTTTATACACTTGGTTGCAAACTCAATTTTTCGGAGACCTCAACCATTGGACGTCAATTGAAAGAAGCTGGATACCAAAAACAGCAGTTTAGTGAGGGTGCTGATATTTTTGTAATAAACACATGCTCAGTAACTGAAAACGCAGACAAAGAATGTCGCAAAATTGTTCGCGATGCACTTAAAGTTTCTCCAGATGCATTTATTGTAATAATTGGATGCTTTGCACAGTTAAAACCCAATGAAATAGCAGCGATTGAAGGGGTGGACTTAGTTTTAGGAGCTTCTGAAAAATTTAATTTAGTACAATATCTTGATACCATAAAAAAACGTGAATTTGCAGCTGTGCATGCCTGTGAAATTGAAGATGCTAATTTTTTTGTTGATGCCTGGTCTTTTGGCGATCGGACACGTGCCTTTTTAAAAGTACAGGATGGCTGTGATTATACTTGTGCATTTTGTACTATTCCACTGGCAAGGGGAAAAAGCAGAAGTGATACAATTCTAAATGTTACAAAAAATGCTCAACAGTTAGCCACAGCAGGAACAAAAGAAATTGTACTTACAGGTGTTAATATTGGAGATTTTGGAAAAGGTTCAATTGGTGGTAAAAGTAAAGCCGAGAATTTCCTTGAACTTATTCATGCATTAGATGACGTACAAGGGATTGAAAGAATAAGAATATCAAGTATAGAACCAAATTTATTGACAGATGAAATCATTGATTTTGTAACTCATTCGAAACGATTTGTTCCTCATTTTCATATTCCATTGCAATCGGGCAGCGATAAAATTTTAAAATCAATGCGACGAAGATACTTGCGAGAACTATATGAAAAAAGAGTTGCTAAAATTAAAAGCTGTATGCCACATGGCTGCATTGGCGTTGATGTCATTGTTGGGTTTCCAGGTGAAACAGAAAAAGATTTTTTAGAAACGTATGATTTCCTAAATCAGCTGGACATTTCATATTTACATGTATTTACATATTCCGAACGGCTCAATACCGATGCTGTAGAAATGGAAGGTACAGTTCCAATTCAAGAACGAAAAAAAAGAAATAAAATGCTGCGAATTTTATCGGAGAAAAAACTTCGACACTTTTACGCACAACATGAAGGAACAAATAGACCCGTTTTATTTGAACATGAAAACAGAGAAGGGCAAATGTTTGGCTATACCGATAATTACATCAAAGTAAAATTCCCTTATGATGAATACCTAACAAATAAGATAACAGAAGTAAAACTTTCCACTGTCGAAGCCAAGGGAATCGCAGGAGTTGAATTACTAGAACATTGAAATAAATAATTAAAATACAAAATATGTATCCGACCATATACGATGCCGTAAAAGATCTTTTTGGAATTAGCATCCCATTTCTGAAATTACTTCAGAGTTTCGGTTTTTTTGTTGCCATTTCCTTTCTTATTAGCGCATGGGTTTTTGCAAAAGAATTAGCTAGAAAAGAAAAACTTGGACTACTTAAAGCTACCATTCGAAAAGTTACAACAGGAATAGCAGCCACAAGCTCAGAGATTGCAAGTCAGATTTTATTTGGATTTTTAATTGGTTGGAAATTTATTTCAATTCCATTTTTAAGTGCTGTATTCAATGAAGATCCTAGAGCATACATGCTTTCGTTCGAAGGAAATATTTACATTGGAATTGCTGCAGGTTGTGCTTTTGGTTTTTGGAAATGGAAGAGCACTCAGAAAAACAAATTAGCTGAGTCAAAAGAAATTGAAGAAACTGTTGGTGCTGCAGAACACATTGGTAATATGACAATGGTTGCCGCTTTATTTGGATTTCTTGGTGCTAAAATTTTTCATATGCTAGAAAATTTTAGCGATTTTCTAGAAGCTCCAGGAGAGATGTTCTTTTCATTTAGCGGACTAACAATGTACGGAGGCTTAATTCTTGGAGGCATTGCCGTTTTGGTGTATGCTAAAAAACAAGGATTTAATATTTTCCATGTAATGGACGCATGCGCACCAGGATTATTTTTGGCCTATGGTATTGGACGATTAGGTTGTCAAATTTCAGGTGATGGAGATTGGGGTATTGTAAACCTCGCGCCAAAACCAGGTTGGCTTAATTTTTTACCTGATTGGATTTGGGCTTATGATTATCCAAATAATGTAAATCAAACATGTAACCCATACACAAATCCTAACTCCATAGAATACATACAAGCACAACTGATGTGTGATCCAGAAAATATCAGATTGGCAGCACCCGTATTCCCTACCCCACTATATGAATCTTTTGTAAACATAATTTTCTTTTTTATTCTTTGGTCACAACGAAAAAAGTTCTCCTCTCCAGGAGCATTGTTTTGTGTTTATTTAATTTTCAATGGCCTTGAACGATTTTTAGTAGAACTGATTAGAGTGAATACAACACTTTTCAAAATAGGCATGTATCATGTAACTCAAGCAGAAATAATTGCACTTGGTTTAATGACGCTTGGTGGTTTAGGTTTAGTTTGGACAAAAAAACGTGCTATCAAAACACAATAAAAAACCCGTAATTAAATATTTTTTTTATTCTCATTGATCAAAAATAAAAAATGACAAAATTAAAATTAACAAGACCGCTGGCTTTTATTGACCTCGAAACTACCGGTGTTAATGTAGGATCTGATCGTATTATAGAAATTGCAATTCTAAAACTTATGCCGAATGGCGATAAAGAAATGAAAACGATGCGGATAAATCCTACCATCCCAATTCCAGCATCCGTAACTAAAATTCATGGAATAAGTGATGCAGATGTAAAAGACAGCCCTACATTTAAAGAATCAGCTGAACTAATAAACAAATACATTGTAGGCTGTGATTTGGCAGGTTTCAACTCTAACAAATTCGACATTCCAATGTTGGCTGAAGAATTATTAAGAGCAGGAATAGAATTTGACAGCACAACAATAAAAATGATAGACATTCAAAATATATTTCACAAGTTAGAGCAACGAACACTCATTGCCGCCTATAAATTTTACTGTGGAAGACCCTTGGAAAATGCACACAGTGCTGCTGCTGATATTACAGCAACTTGGGAGATTCTTGAAGCTCAAATCGAACGTTATCCTGAATTAAAAAATGATGTTGATTTTCTATCCGAATTTTCTTCACGTGGAACTAACGTAGATTTAGCAGGTAGAATTGTACTCAACGCAAATAAAATTCCTGTATTTAATTTTGGAAAGCACAATGGGAAACCTGTTACAGAAGTTTTTGAAAAAGAACCCTCCTATTACAGTTGGATGATGAATGGAGATTTCCCTTTAACAACAAAAAAAGTTTTGACACAATTAAAAACTGCTCATAAAAAATAATTTAAAAAAAATTGATAAAAAATTAAGTAACCATGAAAATCATATGCATTGGTCGTAATTACGCTGAACACGCGAATGAAATGAATGCACCCATTCCAACTGAGCCGATCTTATTCATGAAGCCGGAAACTGCTTTGTTACAGAAAAACCTTCCATTTTATTATCCTGAATTTTCAAAAGATATTCATTTCGAAACGGAAATTGTATTAAAAATTTCTAAAATGGGACGCCACATTGAGCCGATGTTTGCGAATCGGTATTACGATGAAATTGGAATTGGAATTGATTTTACGGCACGTGACATGCAAGCGAAGTGCAAAGCAAAAGGTTTGCCATGGGAAATATCCAAATCATTTGACCACTCTGCACCTATTGGAAAATTTATTTCCAAAATAAAATTCCCCTTCATGGACGACATTAAATTTCATTTAGAAATTAACAAAAACAAAGTGCAAGAGGGAAATACGAAGAATATGCTTTTTTCCTTTGATGCCATCATTGCCTACGCTTCAAAATATTTTACACTTAAAAAAGGCGACCTCATTTTCACAGGCACACCTGCAAATGTTGGATCAGTCAAAATTGGAGATCGACTCGAAGCTTATATTGGACATGAAAAATTATTAGATTTTGAAATCAAATAAATCTTCCCGATAAAAATATTATTGTTTTAGGAATTTAGAAATGAAATGATAATCTTCATTATAAATTTGAACAAAATAAATTCCTGCAGCTAAATCAGCTACTCCAAGCTGCAAAGTTTCTTTATTGGTCTCCAGCGACTTCAACACTTTCCCCAAATGATCGAAAATTAAAACGGTATAGCTAGTATTGGCTTGTGGAAAAGTCATATTTAATTCTTGCTGATTAGCATTAAAAAATAGAGAAGCCGCTGCAATCTCATCCTGATCAATTCCAATACAACCCACTCCAATTGTTTGCGAACTAACAGAATCCGATCCACACAAATTGCTTACTACTAATGATGCAGTAAAATTTCCTGCTGATGGATAATTAACTGTTACACTTGAAGCATTGGATGTGGCTGGAATTCCACCAGGGAAAGACCAAGCAAAGGAAGTAACTCCTATACTCGTTGAGCCATCAAAAACAACTGATTCTGTCATACAAATAACCGTATCATTAACCGTTTGGATTGCTACGGGATTGCTAAAAACATCTATTTGTATTGCAGTATTTGAAAAACATCCTGTTGCTGTTGTGGTTCCTAAAACATTGTATGTTATTGTAGAAGTAGGTGTTGCCACTGTGCTGGCTGTATTGGTGGAACTTAAACTACTTGGTGGGCTCCATAAGTAAGTATTTGCACCACTAGCTGTAAGCGTTGTTGAATTAGGTGAACAAATTGTTGTGGAAGTTGCGGAAATAGCCAAAACAGGGTTGGGATTTACTGTGATTGCAACAAAGGCAGAATCAAATAAACTGCAACCACCTCCTACTACATATAGTATTGCGTTATAATTTCCTGGCACGTTATATAAAACTGATTGTAAAATAGTATTAGAAATAACTGGCGCCCCTCCAGGGAAATACCACAACAATGTATCATCAAAGGTTGATCCAAGAGCATCGAAAATAATTTGATCCCCTTGACATATAGAAGTTGCACTTTGTGTAAATGTTGCAACCGAATTGATATTCGTCAAGAAAGGATGAATATAAAGCGAACAATATAAATTCCATGATCCCGGTGTTGCATATTGATACCATAAATTATTACTTTGTTTCTCCCACGTTGGAAGTGGTGCAGTTGTTTCTAAATTAGTATTACTTACAATTGAAAGCGTGTCATGGTCAGTTGCCCAATTAAGATTTACTAAATCAACACTTACAAAGAATTTTTTAGATGCAGGCAATGTAATCGGATTATTCAAAAAAGAATATTCTGTGTAGTAATTACCCAGCACATCTGCCATTATTTGTGACATGGGAAGATTGGCAGTACCAAGTAAAGTAGTCGGCACTCCAGTAGTACCATCATAAATATGCAGTGGAACAATTTTAGCTGGATTACTTGTGTATGCCAAACCGAATGCAACATAAACATTATTCAAAATAGTGTTTGTTTGTGAAGACTGATCAAAATACATTGCCTTTTGCTTATTATTATAATTATTCACACCATTTATCCAACCATCCTGACCAACAGCTGGTGACCCAGTATAATAATTAACAGGATTCCATGATGGTGGAGCAGGTAGATTAACTTTAATACAATTGCTTGCAGGAGTAACGGTAATATAATTTGTTTCCAATTTAGTATTCGTTCCATTTGAGTTTGTTACAGTCAAGGTTGCGTTATAAATTCCTGTGGTATTATAAGTAATGGTTGGTGGCGTTTGTAAAGTTGATGTTGCCGGTGTTCCTCCTGCAAATACCCAACTGTATGTAGAACCAGGAAAACAATAAAGTGAGGTGTTAGTATATTGAATCTGACCACCAGCAGAAACAGTGGTAACATTAGCAAAAAAGTCTGCAATAGGAAGATTATTAAGAATTGTATTAACACACAACATTGATGCATCGGCATTAATTCGACCTCCACCTAATTGTCCTATGTAAGATGCGTTTTGAGCATTTATATTGACAGCATTGTTCACAATGCAATTGCGAACATCTGTTGGAGTAAGGTAAGGATTGAGAGAAAGCATTAAACCGGCAAGCCCAGCTACAAGTGGGCAAGCCATTGAAGTGCCTGACATATTTCCATAAGAATTGGATGGAAGTGTAGAATAAATATTATTACCAGGAGCTGAAATATCTACCCAAGAACCAAAATTAGAAAAACTCGCCTTGGCATCATTGCTACTAGTAGCAGCTACAGCAATGCATTCAACATAGCCAGCAGGATAAAATAGTGTACTGACATTGTTATTTCCAGCAGCTGCAATTAAAACGGCTCCATTCTGACTTGCCCAAGTAATAATATTTTGTGCCGTATTTGAGGTCGCCGAACTACCCCAAGACATGCTAATCACTTCAGCGCCTGCAGCAATTGCATAAACGACACCATCATATCCATTTGTTATTGAACTTGGAGATGCGGAATTTGATGTGGCTTTTATGCCAATAAGTTTACAGGAATAACCAATTGAAGCAATTCCTATTGCATTATTTGTTGTTGCATCTGCAATGCCTGCACAATGTGTTCCGTGGTTAAAGGAATTGCTTGGCGGATTTGGGTTATTATCATTATCAGAAACATCAAAACCATTTACATCATCTATAAATCCATTTCCATCATCATCAACTCCGTTACTTGGAATTTCACCGGCATTAATCCAAAGATTACCAACTAAATCCTGGTGTGCTCGGTCCACAGCATTATCAATTACTGCAATTTTTATATTCGATCCAACAGAAAATGAATTCCAAGCACTAGCAGCATTTATTGTTGCTAAATGCCACTGTGAACCAAAAGAAGGGTCATTGGGAATTAAACAAGTCCTATCCATAGGAACCCTTTCTGCATACACCACTTTTCCACTTGCCTTCAACTGATCAATTATTAATTGAACAGAAGTGAAATCAGAAAATTGCAATAAATACGTACGCTGTAAAGTCGGAGAATTTTTAGCAGCAAAAAATGGCCGAGAAAGATTATTAATTGAATAACTCTTGCTAATTGGAATTAAAAATGGAAGTGAGGATACCTGAAGATGATATGGATCTTCGGTTAGACTTACATTGATACGAACATCAGTGCGAAGCTGAAACCAAATTTTTCCATCTTGGTATTCAGGTAAAGCAGATTGACCAATTAAAATAATTTGTACAAAAACAAAAATTATTGCGAGTAAACTTTTTTTCATAATAACTATTTTCTTATAACAAAAGTTGTAAGGATATTTTGCTAATGTCAGAATAATTTATCACTCTACCAAAAAAATTCAAAAGCGCTGCAAATAGACAAGCTAATAAAAATAAATTCCGGCTGGTATTATACCAACTAATTCAGTATCCAACAACGTTCCACTTGGAGTATATCTTAATAATTTACCACGCTGAGCATAATCTATTGCATCTGTAACAAATACTTCTCCATTCAATGGACGAATACCCAAGCCGTAAAAACTTTGAGTTGTTGCTGTTATAAAGGGCAAAGTTGGCAGAGCTATTGTTGTGATGGGGCAACGGTAAACGCTGTAATTCAAATAATATAATGTATCCCCTGCATTATTTGCACATAACTTAGTTGGACTTTCAGCTGTTGTAAAAGGTAATGACAATTCGACTCCGTGTGTGCTTGTATTAATACGATACAATCCTCCTGGGGAACTTGTGACGTAATCGCCATAACATAGTACCCACAAATCGCCATTGCCATCTAATTGTAAACTATTTCCTCCCTTTGCAACTGGAATTGAATCAACTATTAAATCTGTTGTAGAATTAATCACATACACTTTATCCCGATTGATGCTTGAAACAAAAACATCATTACCAACAAGTACCATCGCTTCAGATGCTCCTGGGAAAGGAAATGAACCTGTACGAGTATTGTTAACTAAATTTACAATACTAATTGAATTTGAAATGTAATCACTTACGTATGCTTTACTTGCTGAAACAGGAACAATAAAACGTGGCGATGTAAATCCAGTAATTGTGGCAACACGCAGTAAATTACTTGGATTGCAAACTTCTATTTTCCCGGAATTATTGACAACGATATACTCCTTGCCATTTATTAATGTCATACTTTGGCAAATGTCACCTAAAGGCAAACTATTCGTAGAACTAAACAAATCTTCAACAGCTGTGCCATCTGAAAAATTATAAAAGCTCACCTTTGCATTTCCTCCTAAAAAATTTCCTTCATTCGTAACAAAAACGCCGTCACCAATGCCTATCGAAATTCCAGTTGTTGATGGAGGTACAACAGGTAATGGATCCTCTTTTTCACAAGAAGAATTTGTGATAATTAATAAAGTAGTTAGCATTCCAATCCATAATAAATTTTCATTCTTTTTCATAATTATTTGTTTTTAGTGTTTGGTTTATTGCAATTAATAGTTAAGCCAATTTGAAAATACCTACCTGGCATAGGACGCCAAGACATCGCCTGGTATTCTTCGTTGAACAGATTTACTGATCGAAAAAAAACATCGAAATAATAAATTTTATAATCTACTCTTTTACCAATTGTAACCGTTGCTAAATCATAAGCAGGTAAATACGTGGAATGATCGCTTGCTGTAAAACGCAAACCATTAAATTGATGAGCATAAGACAGGTAAAAATTTCGGTAGGTAAATTGAATCATTCCATACGAATAATGTGTAGGAACATATACCAACTGTTTACCAACCGATAAATCATTTATATCTTTTGATTTCTCATTCCTTGCACGAACATAGTTGTATGCTAAATTTAAATTGATCTTTAATTTATTAAAATACCAATCCGCCTTTAAATGGTGTTCCAATCCCTTGCTCCATACTTCCAATAAGTTTTCAGGAGACCAAATTGTTGAATTACCAACAGTTGGCCGCCATTGAATCCAATTCTTCGTTTGACGGAAATAAGCAGTGAAAAAATAATTAAGTAAAAAATGGTTTTTTTCAATATTGACTACAACGGAGCCATCAGCATTCCAACTATCTTCAGGTTTTAAATTTGCATTTCCACCTGGTCTCCAATATAAATCGTTAAAAGTAGGAATGCGATAATTTCTACTTAAAGAAGTTTTGAACATTAAGAATTTATTGCCTTTCCATTCGCCAGCTACTGAACCCACTAAGGGTAACAATTTAGCTTGGACCTCTTCAGCTCTAAAATTTAAAACAAAATTTAATTTTTCATTTTGAATAAATTGAAAAGCTGTAAATGCACTCACACGATTTTGAATTGTGACAGGAACATATTGTGTAACATCCGCCCTAGAAGAGTTAGCAATAATACCAAAATTAGTGATGAAGGATTTTGAAATCGGAATTCTACAATCAACCGAATTGATAAATGAAACTGCGTGTGTAAGTGAATTGGGTAAATTAACACTTTGATAAAAGTCCATAAATTCAGTTAGAACTGCTGATTTTAGTTCCATACTAATTTTACTGTAATTTATTTTCCAACTTCCCATTGAACGAAAAAACTCATCTTGTTGTCGAGCTAAATTATTAATCTCTAACATTGATGGGGGAATTTCACGATCTGTTTTTTGGTACCAAGCGCGCAGGACAAAGGAGTGTCTACGGTTTTTTGTACGCCATCCAACTTGCGCTTGCGCGCCCTTTTGATTAAATGTAGAATTTTCTAATGTATCTAATGGAAAATTTGCAATTCCTAAATTTCGAAATGTGAAATCGTTTTTTGATTGCTGGAAATAAACTCTAACATCTGCATAGCATTTAGAATTACCCGAACTAATTTTAATTCCATTTTGAGCTTCGCCAAAACTACCGATAGTTCCAACGTATTTAAGTTTGAATCCTTCATTAAATAATTCAACATTGTTAGCTTGAATTAAACCACCAATTGCCCCACTACCCCAACCAGCAGAACCGCCAGCATTTTGAATTGTAATAACATCACAAAGAATTGCAGGAACCAAGGAAAGATCTACCGTACCGTTAGTAGGACTTTGTAAATTAAGACCGTTCCAAAGTAGTGGCGTTTGAGATGCCGACGCACCACGTATGGATGTTGTTGCTAAATTACCGCAACCGTAACTTTTTATAAAAAACAATCCATTTTGAACAAACAAATCTGTCAATGTGCCAACCTCATTACGACTGCGTTGAATAGAATCCGGTTTTTCAATTAATAGTCCATTGTTTGCAAATGAATTTCGAAAAGAACTGATTGAAACTAAATCAAAATGCAAATTTTTAACAATGGAATCTTGACCATACAAAAACAGAGCAGGTGACAAAAATGCAAACAGTAAAACAAAAAGATTTTTTTTCTTTTTTTTAATATTCATAAAACAATAATCATCTCCCGGATTAATGCTACATAGGTTACAAGAAAAAAAATAGTGGAAATAGCAATAACTATTTCAACCGAACAGCTTCTTCCCGAGGCAACGGATGCACATTCGTATGGCAGGTCTTCTGACTTGTTCACTCTTTGATACCTTCCCTTCAATAAATGAAAGTGGCGTGTAGAATTCAAAGAGATAATAAGAACTTACAGCAGCGGGAACTGTTCCTGATTTTCACAGGATTCCCTTTTCATCTCGCATGTTAGTTTAACAATTGAGAACCAATACTCTACAAATGTAATGAAAATTAATAAATACCAAAAAATAAGTGCTGAAACCAATCAAGTAGTTTTAAACAAGTACCAACCGCTACCCAATGATTTAATTAAAATATAATGCTTTTCCGTAAGCAAGGGAAGTTTTTGTGAATTGGGCTGGTATAAATAGCCAACTGTATTGTCAAGCAAGCCTCCAATTAAAAAGAATATACAACCAGGATACATTTTATCATATTCAAAATTTCTGATTAACACGCGGTCAGCTAACTTTCTAATTTTTTTATTATTTATTCCATTCACTACCAATGAATCGTTTGTTAAAAACCCTTTCTGTGCCAAAACAGTATGTAATTTAAAAAATATTTTTTTATGACTTCTAAAATAGTTAGCTAAAACAGTATCTGAAGCATTCCAAAGCTTTAAATTCTCATATTCAAAATCGAAACTATATAATTTATTTTTTTTATACTTTCTCCCTCTGTCATTAATAGGAATACTATCCAACCTGTTTATTTCATTCGTTGCGGCCGCTTTCATTACCAAGGAACGAGCAGCATAAATAGTCCATACTTTTTTCATGATTAAATAAAAATAAACATCTACCGATAACACAGAATCATGCAGCCAAACTGCTACTGTTGCATGAGTAGAATCTTGGAAAATTAATTGAGGACTACGCAGCACATTTTTTGGAAGGTGTTGACCAAGTGTCGAGTCGGCGTCCCACTCTTGGTACAGTTCACAACAAAAATATTTTAACTTATCAGGAAAACCATTTACAGAAACATATTGGTTTACAATCTCAAAAGGAGAAAAATTTCCTACAGCTGATTGTTGCTGTGCAAAACCTTTAAAGCTAAAATAAAACAGAAATAAAAAATAGATAACTTTCAATTCGATAAAATATTTTAGAATAAAAAAAATAAATTCTAAAATTTATAAAGTAGATTTAAAAATAGTATTCGTAAATTATTAGACATTCAATCAATTAGTCAAAATGAACTAAAAATACAGCAACACATTATTTTTCATCACCAACTTCCGTAATTTCCTTTTTTCTAATTTGTCGATGATAATAACGACTATACATAAATCTTTTTTCAGCTATGTTATAATGAACTAGGCCCACAGGCAAATCTAAAAGTGTATTGTTTTCTTTCGATTCAATGAGCATCTCTATTTCATAATCAAAATACGACTTTGGGAATTTTTTAGTTAAATTCAAATGCGTATCAATCACAACCAATCTATCGTGAAATCCTTTTTTGATATACCTCACGGTATAATTCTTATTGTATTCAAAATAAAGAAAAACTGTACCTTGAAGCAAAGAAACTATCGTGTCATTCGATTGATTTTCGCCATAAATAATAATGGTATAATCACCTAAGCGTTCTCCATTGTACATCAACTTTGAGGCAATTTCTAACCCGTTCACTTTATCCTTAAAATTAAATGCTTTTAATGGATGAACAAAAGAAATTAAAATAAAAAATAAAAGAATTTGTGTCTTTTTTTTCATTAAATTTATTTTATTATCAAATATACAAAAAAATATTAAAAATAACCAATCGATAAAATATTAAACAAAATTTAACATACTATTAAGCTTTTATAGCCCAACGAAATTTTGCAGAACGCGCTCTTGGATTAGCATTACATTCTTCAACGGAAGGACGAATAAGATCAGGAGCTACTGCACTGTATTGTCCTTCACGAAATAACTTTTGAAAAGATTTTTTAACGCGCCTATCTTCGCCTGAATGAAAAGATAAAATAGCTACACGCCCACCTGTCTCAAGTACTGCTGGAAGTTTTTCAAGAAATTTATCAAGGGCGCCAAATTCATCATTCACTTCAATGCGCAGCGCCTGAAAACACCTTTGACAGGATTTTTTTATTTCGTCATTTCTATTTGTTGAAACAAGAAAATCCAAAGCTTCCCAAATAATGTTTCGCAAATGTGTCGTTGTTGAAATATCGATTCCTTTTTTTATTTTTGATATAATAGTAGTAGAAATTAATTCAGCATACGGCTCATCAGCATTTGTTACAAAAATATCCTCTAGCTGATCCTGTGAGCTATTTTTTAATAGTGAAGCAGCAGATTTTCCACTTTTAGGATTAAGCCGTAGATCTAATGGTCCCTCAACCTTAAATGAAAATCCTCTATCAGGATTATCTATTTGCATTGAAGAAACGCCCAAATCTGCTAAAACAAAATTGAGTGGCCCTGTTTCAGAAGCAATTTGATCAATGCAAGAGAAGTTCATTTTCTTAATCACAATAGCTTCTGGACCATATCCAAGCGCAGCCAGCCGGTCTTTGGTTCTTGGTAATTCAAATGGATCAACATCAATAGCAAAAAGTCGTCCGCCAGGGTGTAAGCACTTCAAAATCTCTAAACTATGTCCACCATACCCAAGCGTTGCATCTAAACCAATTTGACCTGGAACGATTTGTAGAAATTCCAATATTTCCTTTACACATATTGAGCGATGCATTCCTGCGGGAGTGCGGCCCTGACTTAATACTTTTTGAATGTCCGCTGTATATTGCTCAGGCGTCAGTTCTTTGTATTTTTCTTTAAAGGTCTTTGGGTGTGTTCCTGAGTAGCGTTGGCGACGAACGCGCTTTGGTTCCTGATCATCCATTTTATACAATTAACAAATTAGAATTTTGACACATCCCTGAAGTGTAATATTTGTTTAATGACAAAAATAAATTGAGCCTATTCCATCTTGCTACCAATTAAATTTACTTACTCTTTTACAAATTTAAAAATAAAATTATCAGTAGTATCCATTGTAAAAATATATAAACCTGAAGATAATTTTTCTAAATCAACGCGAGTCACGGTATTTAGTATTTTACCATTTAATACAACACGTCCAAATTGATCATAAATAAAATAGTTAGAATTAATACTATTAAATTTAGATTGTATATTTATTTCATTCAATGCTGGATTTGGATATACACTAACGCAATTACCAAGTGTATTTTCTACAAATCCAACACAAGCATTCACCTGTACGTTTATACTAGCAATACCCTCGCATCCGTTTGCATCGGAGTAAGAATAAATAGCCGCATGCAATCCAACACCCGCAGCAGTTGGGCTCAACGATGAACCCGTTACACCTGGACCACTCCATACCCCACCTGTTGGTGTTCCCGTCAATGAAACTGTTCCATCGTCAACACATACTACCACACTAGATGCAGTTGCTGTTACCGATGGAGCAGTGTTTATGGTAACTACTGCTGTGTCAGTTCCCATACATCCATTTACATCTGTTACATCTACAATATAAATTCCTGAAGTGGAAACCGTAATCGTCTGCGTAGTACTTGCATTATTCCATAGGTACACAGAACCAATATTGCCTGCATCCAACAATGCTGTGCCTCCGCACTGAATTATATCTGGCCCAAGAGAAATTGTCAAAAGACCACTTAGTGTCACCGTAGTCGTAGCTGTGTTTACACAGCCATTCACATCAGTACCAGTAACCATGTAAGTTGTGGTTGCTGTTGGTACAAATGAAACGGCATCAATTACATTATTATCCCAAACATAAGTTGCTGCTCCACCACCAGTAAGTGTTACGCTACCACCGGTACAAACTGATGTAGCGCTGCTAGTTGCTGTTACAATTGGCAATGGATTTACAGTAACTGTTGTCATAGCTGTATTGACACAACCATTCGCATTAGTACCAGTAACCATATAAGTTGTGGTTGCTATTGGTACAAAAGAAATTGCATCCGTTACATTATTGTCCCAAACATAAGTTGCTGCGCCACCACCGGTAAGTGTTACGCTACCACCAGTACAAACTGATGCTACGCTGCTAGTTGCTGTTATAATTGGCAATGGATTTACAGTAACTGTTGTCATAGCTGTATTGACACAACCATTCGCATCAGTACCAGAAACCATATAAGTTGTGGTTGCTGTTGGTACAAAAGAAATTGCATCAGTCACATTATTATCCCAAACATAAGTTGCTGCGCCACCACCGGTAAGTGTAACACTACCTCCCGTACAAACTGCTGCTGAACTGCTACTTGCTGTTACAATTGGCAATGGATTTACAGTAACTGTTGTCATAGCTGTATTGACACAACCATTCGCATCAGTACCAGTAACCATATAAGTTGTGGTTGCTGTTGGTACAAAAGAAATTGCATCAGTCACATTATTATCCCAAACATAAGTTGCTGCGCCACCACCGGTAAGTGTAACACTGCCTCCCGTACAAACTGCCGCTGAACTGCTACTTGCTGTTACAACTGGTAATAGATTAACAGTTACTGTTGTCATAGCTGTATTCACACAACCATTCGCATCAGTACCGGTAACCATGTAAGTTGTAGTTGCTGTTGGTACAAAAGAAACCGCATCCATTACATTATTGTCCCAAGTATAAGTTGATGCGCCACCACCTGTAAGCGTTACACTACTACCTGTACAAACTGCTGCAGCTGTACTCGTAGCTGTTACAGTTGGTAATGGATTTACAGTAATAATTCTTGTTGCTGTATTTGTACAACCATTCGCATTTGTTCCTGTGACGGTATAAGTTGTTGTTGCTATTGGAGAAACTGTTATTGTAGCACCTGTTAAGTTTCCCGGCATCCATGTATATGTTGTTGCACCGATTGCAGTAATTGTTGTGCTTGCTGCAATACAAATACTTGCGGTTGTAGTTGTGGTTGTTACAACTGGCAGTGGATTTACTGTTACAGTTATTGTTGCAGTATTTACACAACCATTCGCATTCGTTCCTGTGACTGTATATGTAGCCGTTGCAGTTGGAATAAAACTTACAGCATTGGTAACACCGCCCGACCAAGAATAAGAAGTCGCGCCACCACCGGTTAGCGTTATACTAGCTCCTGTGCAAACTGCTGCTGCTGTACTCGTAGCTGTTACAATTGGTAATGGATTTACAGTAATAATTCTTGTTGCTGTATTTGTACAACCATTCGCATTTGTTCCTGTGACAGTATAAGTTGTTGTTACTATTGGAGAAACTGTTATTGTTGCCCCGGTTAAATTACCCGGCATCCATGTATATGTTGTTGCGCCAATGCCTGTAATTGTTGTGTTACCTCCAATACAAATACTTGCTGTTGTTGTTGTAGTTGTTACCACTGGCAATGGATTGACAGTTACAGTTGTTGTGGCAGTATTTATACAACCGTTCGCATTCGTTCCTGTGACTGTATAAGTTGTTGTTGCTGTTGGAGAAACTGTTATAGATTGCCCTGTCAAATTACCTGGCATCCAAGCGTATGTTGTTGCTCCGTTTGCCGTAAGTGTTGTGTTGCCTCCAAAACAAATACTTGATGATGTTGTTGTAGTTGTTACCACTGGCAATGGATTGACAGTTACCGTTGTTGTGGCAGTATTTATACAACCGTTCGCATTCGTTCCTGTGACTGTATATGTAGCCGTTGCTGTTGGAATAAAACTTACCGCATTTGTAACACCTCCCGACCAAGTATAAGTTGATGCGCCGCCACCTGTAAGTGTTACACTAGCTCCTGCACAAACTGCAGCTGCAGTAATGTTTGCTGTTACAACTGGTAATGGATTTACTGTTACCGTTGTTGTAGCAGAGCTACTGGAACAATTTGTACAAGGCAAATTACCATTAATACAAGATATATTAGAACCTCCGACAGTAACACTATAAGTTCCGCTTGTTGTAACTATGATACTTTGAGTAGTTGCTCCATTGCTCCATAAATAAGATGAACCTGTATTAGCAGTAAGCGTTACTGCGCCACCTTGACAAAAAGTTAAGGGCCCAGATGCTGAAACAGATGCGTTACTTGATGAATTAGTAAAAACACCAATCTCTTTCCATGCAATCCATGAATTAGAACTTAGAGTTGAAATTTTTACCGCACCAACATTTAATAATGGAGAAGTATTATAGCATCGCTGAATTAACTGACCTTGATATGTATAGCCAGTAATTGTTTCGACCAATGTCCATGGGCCAGCAAGAGTAGGTGCTGTAAGAATTTGATGAGAAGAACTCCCATTGGGGCTTTGCTCCACAAGCAAATTAATATTATTAATTGTATATGAGCCCTGTAAATCAACCATAAGCCAGGCAGGCGAATAGCCACCTGAATTCCAGCAGTCACTTGAACAATTATTATTAAAAGCCATTGATGGAGTACTATTAAGATAATAGGAACTAGCAGTAGCGGGCTTATTTAACGCAACATTTAAACATTGACTGGAAACATTAAATGAAAATATCAATAAAAAATAAATTAAATACTTTCTCATGATAGTAAATTTATGAATTTTAAAAATAAAAATTGTAAATTTAATTTATTCTTGAAAGATTTCTACCCAATTCAAAATCTAATTCCAAAAATGCTGCAATTGCTAGTTGAGAATAGCTCTGGGATGATTTCCCAAATGCACCGGCCTTGGTTTGCCACAACTTTTGAATTAAAAACATTCCGCCTTCACAAAGGTCTGTTGCTGCAAGTGCCTTAGCCACATTGCCTGCGCCAGCATGGTAAACATGTAATACCAATAAACGAAACCAAAGCTCATTTTCATCATACGAAATTCCTAAGTTAGCTAACATTGAACGGGTATAAGGAATACAAATCGTTCTCAATAATTTAGCTGCTGCCCAAGATGACTTTTCAAAATCTTTGCGTTCATCAATGTGTTTATTAACCTTCAATCCCATTTGTATAGCTACACTTTTCATCAATTGAAATGGTCCAAATGCTCCTGCATTAGATTTCAACACTTTACCAGGACTTTCTATCAATAATATGGCCTGTGCATAAAATGGATCAACGCCTTGGTGTATAAAAATCGGAATAGCGCGATCAATTTGTGGTACAACAGACTTGGCATCGTAAAAATCATTTTTACCCTTCGTAAATAAAACAGAAGCACTATCTCCTAGTACATATAGTTTACGCAAACTATCACGAAATTGATCTTGACCTTGTTTACCAAGTAAATCCCAAGACGTAGTTAATTTTGTACAATAAATTGTTCTATTAGCTGCAAGACTTACAATACCAGAATCGGGACTTAAGTTCATTATTTTCCGCCAAAAAATAATTTGAGGTAGTTTATCTAAACCAAGATCATAAATCTGTTTCGTATTAACCATATTACGCAAAACGGTATCGTTGAAAGCTGTAATACGAATGACATCGGGGTGAAGTAACGCAGGCTCTTGAGCCGAAAGAAAAAAAGCTTTCATCACAAAAAACAATACGAAAAAAAAGTTCAATTGAAGGCGATGCATTTTACAAGTTAATTGTGTATCAAAGAAACGAAACAAACAGTTACTTATTTTATTAATAAAAAAACTTTTAAACAATAATTTTCTTATTACTTATTACAAAACATTCTCCCTAAAATATAGGAATTTGGAGTTTAACTATTTTCTGTTTTTTTTCTATGTACGAGCGAAAGAAAATCATTGCCAATAGCAAGGTATCCGAATTCATAACAGAAAAAATATACAGCACCTTTACGAGTCGTATAAGTATGTGTAAAATAGCTGAAATTAAATCCCAAATCTAAAATCTTATCCTTATGAATTGAGCTTTTACCATTGGGTGTAAGTGTTCCCAATATTCTTCTGTTTTTACGCAGTATATTATTCACATTGCGCATGAAATTAGTATCCGTACTATTCAGTCGGTTGTTATAACTGTTCCTACATTGGTCAGAACAGAATTTTTTATCTGCTCGTCCATTAATTGAATCACCACAATCGATACACTTTCGTTCCATAATCTAGCTATTAATGAACATGCAATAAATGTAAATGTATATTATTTACAATAACACTTAAATATTTTAATTTTAAATTAAATGCTCAGGGATTAAATTCAGTTAAATGAAAAAAAAATCCCCCCCCGATAAATCAGGAGGGGAAACTAAAAACCATGGCGTGATTTTTAGTAACCTCGGCGGACGAACCGCTAAGGGTATGTTTATTAATCTTTACCTTATTCCTTATCTTGCTCTTTGTCTTCAAGGGCTGATTTATAATCGGCAAGACCTGCAACGTCACCAAAAGTTGTTTTTTCTTGGTTATCCTTAACCTTCTGAACAGCTTTTTTAGTTTCATCTCCTGGACCTTTATTCCCAGTTTCCTTTTTAGCACCACCACGCGATTCTTTTTCTTCAATAGCAATCTCTTCGTTGGTGTTTCTATGAGAAACAATTATTTTTTTAGACTCTTTGTTGAACTCCAGAACTTTGAAATCAACAGTCTCTTCAACCTTAGCATTTCCACCATCTATCTTTAACAAATGTTTGTTTGGACAAAAAGCTTCAACACCATAAGGAAGTTGAACAACTGCCCCCTTCTCATTTGCGCTTACAATCGTTCCTTTATGATCTGTTCCTACAACGAATAAAGTTTCAAAAACGTCCCATGGATTTTCTTCGAGTTGTTTGTGTCCAAGACTTAGTCGACGATTTTCAACATCAACCTCAAGTACTAAAACATCAATACCATCTCCAATTTTAGTAAATTCAGAAGGGTGTTTGATTTTCTTAGACCAGCTCAAATCTGAAATATGGATTAAGCCATCAATTCCTTCTTCTAATTCAACAAATATTCCAAAATTGGTAAAGTTTCTAACCTTAGCAGCGTGTCTTGAATTTTTTGGGTATTTCTCAAGAATCTCTTTCCACGGATCAGGACTCATTTGCTTAATTCCAAGTGACATTTTACGTTCTTCACGGTCAAGTGTCAATATAATAGCTTCAACTTGATCGCTTACTTTCAAGAAATCTTGTGCACTGCGCAAATGCTGTGACCAAGACATTTCAGAAACGTGAATAAGACCTTCTACCCCTACTTGAAGTTCTACAAAAGCACCGTAATCTGCAATAACAACTACGTTTCCTTTTACTTTATCTCCAACTTTAAGGTCGGGTGATAAGCCCTCCCAAGGATGTGTAGAAAGTTGTTTTAGACCAAGAGCAATGCGTTTTTTCTGGTCATCAAAATCAAGAATAACAACATTAATTTTCTCATCTAATTTAACAATTTCCTCTGGGTGAGTAATTCTACCCCAAGAAAGATCGGTAATGTGAATAAGACCATCTACTCCACCAAGATCAACAAACACACCATAGTTAGTAATGTTTTTTACAGTACCTTCTAATACCTGACCTTTTTCTAATTTTCCTATGATCTCTTTCTTCTGTGCTTCTAATTCTTCCTCGATAAGTGCTTTATGAGATACAACTACGTTTTTGAATTCATTGTTAATTTTCACAACTTTGAATTCCATTGTTTTTCCAACATAAACATCGTAATCACGAATTGGTTTCACATCAATTTGAGATCCTGGAAGGAAAGCTTCAATTCCGAATACATCAACAATAAGTCCACCTTTAGTACGACATTTAACAAAACCTTTAATAATCTCATCACTAGTAAGCGCTGAATTAATACGCTCCCACGATTTCATGGCACGCGCTTTTTTGTGTGAAAGAATTAATTGTCCTGTTTTATCTTCCTGACTTTCTACATAAACTTCTACAGAATCTCCAATTTTTAAATCAGGATTGTAACGAAACTCGGAAAGCGGAACTACACCATCGGATTTATAACCGATATTAACAACTACTTCTTTATTGTTTTTTGAAACTACTACACCATCTACTAATTCATGGTCCACAAGTGATTTAAGTGTGCCTCCATAAAGTAATTCTAGTCGCTCGATTTCATCTTTCGAATAGAAATCTTGTTTTTTTCCAATCGTGTCCCAATCAAATTCGGGTTGAATGTTGCTGGGCGTTGTTAAATTTTCTGACATATTATTAATTCATTTTTTGTGCTTTCGCACTGGCCTTTATTCCGGCTGATAAAGGCGATTAATTTTGAGGTTTACCGGTAAACCCCATCTTCTTGATTTAAGGAGTGCAAAGATAATAGAGAAAACACTTCTACTTAAAAAATTGTGTTTTATTTTCAAATATTAAATAAGCCAAAGAATGTACTTCCACATTAAATTAAATTTTAAATTCAATTAACGAACATTCAATATACTTAATAATCTAATTATCATACAATTAGTGAAATTATTTAAATACTATGATTAATACCTTTTTACCTATAATTAGTGTCAGTTTTGAGGGGGCAATGCCCTAAACTCATGTATTACCATATTTTTTTTTAAATTATATTAAGTACTATTTTTTTGAATTAAATGTGCCTAGAAATAGTTTAATTGAATTGCAAATACTAAATTTGAAAACTTTTTAATAAAATTAAGATAGTATTAATTTAACCAACCCCAAGATGAAAAAAGGATTACTAATTATTCTAGGCATTAGCGCAAGCATTGCACTTTCTGCTCAAGTACCAAAAATTGCAGGAGTTAAAAAAATTGACATAACCAATTCAAATGCAAAAAGCACAGATGGTGAGAGTCGAAATTTTTACAATACGGCAACATCAAACCAAAGAAATGCTGGACCAAACACTATACAATCACCTGGTGTAAAGTTTTCGAGTTCTTGGAATGCATTTGGATTAATTGTGTCATCATCACATTGCCTTACGGCTGACCAAGCATTAAATGCTGTAATGTTTACACACCGTATAAGCCAAGATTGGCCTGCCGATGCAAACGTTGCTAGTGGATACGGAGAATACAGCTGGACAACTAACTACGGTACTTCTTGGGATTCATCTTATTTTGCTGACCAAACAAGTCTTGGAAATAAACGTTTCCGTTATCCTTCTGGAGCAATTATTAATCCAGCCGGCAATACAAACGTTGCAAACGCATTAAATGTAGCTACAGGACCATATACATCTGGAACTAATTGGGATGGCTATTTTGGTAACTACCAAATGATGGTTAACGGTGCCGGTGCGAGCACCTCAATTTTTGATAATGGTGTAGGAACACCAGCACTAGCATTCCCTAGAATAAGCATCACTTCTTATGACGATAGTAGCGCTTGGGTTTCTGGTGGTTTTTACACTGATCCAATTGCAGCTACTGGCTACCTTGGATCTAATTTGATGAAAGGAAAATGGGATGGAACTGCTCTTACTTGGAGCTTTGATTCAATTCTACCAAATTTCCACCAGGACGCTACAGGAGCAAACGATTCTTGGACACAATCTTTCGTTGGCTTCTCTCCAAATGGTCAAATCGGATACCAAGTATTTTTTGGTGTAGATGGTTCTGCTACAACATCACAAACACGAACATTTAGCCCAATAACTTATAAATCAACTAATGGCGGTGCAACATGGAACTTATTACCAGTAAACGATTTTTCAACTATACCTGCTATCAGTACTTATCTTATTCCTGCAAGCGACGGTAATTTGAAGCCTTGGTTCGATCAAAGTCAAGGGGCTGATATTGTTGTAGATAACAATGGCGAGCTTCATATTGTTTGTACTATTTCAAGTGGCTATTCTGATGATAATGATTCACTTGGTTATACATATACACTCACAGGGCAGAATGGTACAACCGCAATGCATTACATTTATGATGTGCACACAAGTCCTACAGGTTGGGATGCTTGGTTAATTGATTCTTTGATGACCACAACATCAACAAACAACACAATTTTTGTTGACGGTCAAACAGGTGGAGCATTTGCTACCGACGCAAGAATTCAAATGTCACACACAACAGATCGTTCTAAATTGTTCTTTGCTTGGGTTGATTCAGATCCTTTAGCATTAGCTGGAGAAAATGCACTTCCTGATTTGAAAGCTGTTGGATATGACCTTGTTACTGGTTTTAAAACTCCAGTGACACAATTCACAACGAGTCAAGATTTTTATTTCCATTATGTGTCTAACGTTACACTTGTAAGTGGGAATACATACAGTATTGGTGTTACAAACTCAATTGATAGAAACGGTTCTCATGATTTAATTACAACATTTGACCACTATTTTTACGAGGGTTGTAAATTTAATACTTCTGATTTTACAGTTCAATTTGTTGGTGTAAATGAGCAAGCTGCAAACTTCGGATCACTTAACATTTATCCAAATCCAGCTAAAGACCAAATTAACTTGAATGTTAACATGGTTAGTGGAGAAAATGTTTCTTTCCAAATTACAAACTCACTAGGACAAGTTGTTTTGGTTGAAAATCGTTCATTAGTAAATGGAAATAACAATGTTCAACTAAACACTTCAAAACTAACTTCAGGTGTTTATTTTGTAACAATTGCTTCAGAAACTAGTAAAGTAACTTCTAAAATTGTTATTCAGTAATCAGTATTGAATTCTTGAAAAGCCCTCCAATTTTTGGAGGGCTTTTTTTATTGGTAAAACCAATAAGAGCCAAAATGTCAGTAAAAATTATGTTATTGATCAGGTTATTTGAAATTTGATCCGAATCCTTTATGTAATAAACAAATATTGTTAAAATTATAAATAAGGCATGCTTTTAGACGTTTCAGTCATAGGTTGTCAATTCAACCTAATAAGTAGTATGAGAAAAAAGAAAAACTTTGTCCCTCCTGTCTTTTCACTGGATCGCATTAAACTCAGAATAGACCACAAAACAACAATTACTGTAAAGACCAAGGCTGCATTAAATATGTGGCTCGTAAAATATCCAGATGCTATAGTAGTGGAATAATAAAAATAATTCTATTTCAAGACATAGAATCAAAAAAAAATTTGATAAAATAATTATAAATCAACTATTTATGTTACATTTATAGTGTAATTAAATAGTGATATCAAATTAACGGAATAAGCAAATTACCAAAATTGTTTACAACATGTTAATAACAAATAAAAAACGATTGCTTTACATATTAAACGACATAATACTACTAATCATCGTTTATTAATAGTAATCGGAAGAATTTTTGAATTTAAATGAGTTAAATAAACGTTATTTACATAATATTATAAAATTAAAGAAATGAGACCCCTAGTTTTAACAAAGGAAAGCAACGTTATGAAGAACAGGTATCGTAAACCGATTCTTACAAAAAAACCATCAGATGTGCCAGTAATTAAACTTCAAGTGGACTATCGTACAGTAATTTCTGTAAAAACGCAAAGTGCACTTGAGATGTGGATGAAAAAATATCCTAATGCTAAAGTTTTAGGATAATTAATTACTTGATAGGTTAAGAATTTTTTAAATTCCTTTAACACAAACATTAAACCACCAATATAAAACCTTGGTGTGGTTAAATTACCGACCCATCTAAAATTTAGGAAAAAATAATTTAGTTTTTTAGCTATTTCTAATTTTTCTTTGTTTCATCAAAACCTTCTTCTTAACGTATAACATATAGCTGTATAGCGAACGGTATTGCTATTTACGTTTCATATTTTAGGGGCTAAATATTTTAACCCCATTTTAATAACATCTTATTCGGTAAAGACTCTATTAACTAATAAATGAAGAAAAATTTTGCAATTAGCATTTAAGTCTATTAATTTTACAAAAATGGCTAGCAAAAATATTTTTCTGATTTTTATAATTGCTCTTATTTTAACAGGCTGCAAAAACCGAAAAATGACTATGGAGTATATTAATACTCCAACAGAAATAGAGGCATTACAAAAACCAAAATCAACGAATCTATCCAACGACCTTCAAGTAGTGATCCATGAAGAAATGATGAATAAATGTTTCAAAACATTAGGCGCCATACAAGGGAAAGAAGCTTACCAAATTCTATTTATAAATGACTCTTTCACATGGGTTTTAGTAAATCCACAAATTCACTTGCACAAAGGAAGAGCAGATTTCACAACTGATGTCAATATAATTACAAAAGGATTTAAGTACAGCACACCTTGTGTGGGAGATGTAAAGATTTGGTATGATCGTAAACAAAACCTTATTAATGTAAAAATTACAAAATGTATTATTGAAATTTATACAAAAATCTTAGGCACAAAATATCATCTAAAAGACATAGATCTTGCAGACGATTTCAAAGACCCATTTACTTTTGAAGGACCTAGCTCAACAAATAGTGACATGGAAATAGAAATGCCAGATGGTACAATAAGAAAATTATATATGACAACAACTGATTGTGATTTAACAGTTCAGGAAAAACAACTCGTTGTGCCATGTGAAATGGCCTTTTCGTTAACACCACCAGCAGAAAAAGTTGAGCCGAAAAAAAAGTAAATTGACCTTATTTTTCTAATCATTTTCTATTCATTCACAAGCATCTTTCTCTTGCAAATTTGTGATTCAACACACAGCAACAAAAAAATTAGGAAATTATTTTTGCTTTTCGAGAAACTAAGACGGAATTACCTACAAACTTATACTCCCACTCTGCTCCAAAAATTCGAGGCAAATACTTCATGTAGAGTAAATTTCGTTTGGACGTTTTTCCTTCATCCTCATCGTCCTTTGAAAGCCCCGTAAATTCATAAAAATAAATCTTAGGGTGTTCGGTCATGAACAACCCTATTATTTTAGAAATCGTTGACATGACTCGATAAACATCGCCTTTGTTTGTAACTACATATTCCTCACCTTCATATTCCTCATTAATTACTCCAAAAACAATTGTTGCATGAAGTATATTATCCTGTCGGCGACCAAAACGAACCTCGTACTCAATGCCATTATCGGTAGTAAAAAAATAAATGCCTGCAGATGGAATTGGGGGGGGAATAATACGGTAAGTTTCTATTGGATCTGTCATCGAAATAAACCTAAATATGCATTTCAAAATTAGTCATTAAATAAGGGCGAAATCATAAATAATTCATTTCAACTCCCAATAAATACTAAAACACAATTCTTTAAACCTCCTACTAATATATTCTCACTATTGTAACATATTTTGAAGTAAAAGAATTTTATTGTAAGCTAATAAAAATATATATTTACTACCTAACTTAGCTTAATGCTAAAAAATTTATTGATTTTTTCTGTAATCGTTTTAGTTGCATTTGCTTCTGGTAGTACAATTTCGCTTACCAAAATAGATCCGTTAATTTCAAGGTTAAATAATGGAGGGGATACTACTTTCGTTCTCAATTTTTGGGCTACCTGGTGTGCGCCTTGCGTTGCCGAATTACATTATTTCACAGATTTAGATTCCATAAAACCGATTAAACCATTAAAAGTAATTCTTGTATCCTTAGATTTTAAAAAAGACATATCCACTAAGCTTGTTCCATTTTTAAAAAAGCGTAAAATAAAAACTGAAGTTATGTTTTTGGACGAAACAAACGACAATTTCTGGATTCCAAAAATTGACAAAAATTGGCAGGGCAATATTCCAGCTACTTTAATTCGAAATAAACAAAAAAGTTATTTTATTCCACGAGCAACTAGCTATAGGGAACTCGACAGTCTTTTGAAGATCCCATATTAATACAAAAATTTAATCCAAATAATTATAGATGTATTGTAGATGATGTCATTTTAAACTTTTTAAGTACCTTTAACCTTTAATGAGATTCGGCAATTCATACTTCCTATTCGCATTTCTAGCGCTAGCAATTCCTATTCTTATTCACCTTTTTAACTTTCGAAAATTTAAGCGTGTTTATTTCACAAACGTTAGATTTCTCAAAGAAGTTAAACAGGATACAAAAGCTAGAAATAAACTCAAAAATATTTTAATTCTAGTAAGCCGACTACTTGCCGTTTTATTTCTTGTCCTCGCATTTGCCCAGCCCTATCTGCCATCTGAAAAGCAAGCTGTAACAAAGGGAATTAAAGTAATGAGTATTTATGTCGACAATTCGTTTAGTATGGATGCACTAGGTAAAACAGGCTCCTTACTCGAAATCGCAAAACAAAATGCACGCGAAATTGCAATGGCCTACAAACCCAACGACCAATTTCAATTATTAACCAATGATTTCGAAGGTCGACATCAACGACTTGTAAGCCGAGAAGAATTTTTAGAATTGCTAGATGAAGTAAAACTAAGTCCTGTTGTTAGACTCATTTCCGAAGTTACTAAACGCCAACAAGATGCAATAAATAGTGCAAAAGAAATAAACGCAAACAATAAGCAAGCATTTTTAATTAGTGATTTCCAAAAATCAACTACTGATTTTAATGCTATTAAATGTGACACAAATATTCACTTTCGCCCTGTCCCAGTTCAAGCACAAAACAGAAACAATATTTATATCGATTCGGTTTGGTTTGCTTCTCCTATAAGACAATTAAATAAGCAGGAAGCATTGCACATACGATTAAAAAGTAACTCCGCTTTGGCAGCACAAAATATGCCTATGCGTTTGTACATAAACGGACAAGCAAAAACGCCATCAAGTTTTAGTATTGAAGCAAATGGTACAACTGATACAATTATTTACTTCACAATTCGAGAGCCGGGCTTACAACAGTGCTTAGTTGAAATCAACGATTATCCAGTGACCTTTGATGACCGTTTTTATTTTTCCTTCAATATATTAAAGGCAATCCCAATTCTAACAATTAACAAATCAACAGAAAATAATACTTCAAAATTTGACAATAACAACAATTACTTAAACACACTTTTTGGAAACGATACAGCATTTACATTAACAGAATCAGATGAAAATAAATTAGACTACTCGTCCTTAGCTACTTTTAGTTTCATTATTTTAAATGGCCTAGATAATCCATCTTCAGGTCTTTCCAATGAACTAAAAAAGTTTGTATTGAATGGTGGAAGTCTTTTTGTTTTTCCTGGTGCCTTATCAAATCTACAATCTTATAGATCATTGTTATCTCCTCTTGGAGTAAACAGTTTTGAAAAAACTGATACCAACAGGAGTGTTGTTGATAAATTGAACTATGCTACTCCAATTTACAATGGAGTATTTGAAAAAACAAATGAAAATTTAGATTTGCCAATAGTTTACGATCATTACAAAATTGCAAAAGTAAGCCGTTCGACACAAGAAGATTTATTAAGTATGCGCAACGGAGATTTATTTATAGGAAGCTATACTGCAGGTAAAGGAAGTATTTATTTATGTGCAGTTCCATTAAATGACACATGGAGTAATTTCCCTCGCCATGCGATCTTTGTTCCAACTCTTTACCAAGCCGCCTTATTTTCACAACTACAAAACGAACTATTTTATAAAATAGATAATAATTCTAAAATTGATTTAGGAGCTGTTGGTACTACTAGTGAAAACATATTTCACATAATAGAACCAAATAAAAAATTTGATGTTATTCCACTACATCGAGTTATTGATGGTCACGTAGTATTGGATGTTCAACGCCAAATTATTGAGTCGGGCAATTACTTTGTAAACCTTGGAACTAATTTATTAAACGGAATTTCATTTAATTACGACAGAAAAGAATCGGATTTAACTACTTTCAATAATGTAGAAATTAAAGCAGCATATGAACGTGCTGGCCTTCCAAATTTTTCACTCCTTGAAAATAATTTAAAAGGACTTACAACTATATTAATGGAAAACGATTTAGGATATCAACTATGGAAAACATGTATTTGGCTCGTTTTAATTTTCCTACTTGTAGAAATAGTATTAATTAGATTTTGGAAAATGGGTTCCGAAAAGAAAATTATTCCTAACTTCAACATCCAATCTGATTGAATATGAAAATTTTGCTTCAGAATATTCTTATCAGCGATCCTCATTCGCCATACAACAACCAACACGTTGATGTATTGATTGAAAAAGGAATGATTGCACAAATTGGAAAATATATTTCCACGAATGATGTCACAATTGTTTCTGGAACTAATTTTCATGCATCACCTGGTTGGATGGATTTGCACGCACATTTTCGCGATCCTGGATTTGAGTATAAAGAAACCATTGAGACCGGTGCAAATGCTGCAGCCCAAGGAGGATTCACTGCTGTTCTTTTAATGCCTGATACGATGCCCATAGTGCAGTCAAAGTCGGCAATTGAATACATTCTTAAACGTTCGCAACAATTAGCGGTAGATATTGTTCCTGCAGGCGCAATTACACAAGACTTGAAAGGAAAGGAAATGGCCGAGCTCTACGATATGCACCTTGCCGGCGCAAAAGCTTTTACCGATGCCGAACATACGATTGACCATTCTGGTTTACTTGTGCGTGCCCTGCTATACGCAAATAATTTTGAAGGCAAACTTCATGTTCGATGTGAGGAAAATTCAATTTCCGACGGAGGGCAAATGAATGAAGGTCCAATGAGTACCTTATTAGGATTAAAGGGCATTCCAGGACTTGCTGAAGAGTTAATGATAGCAAGAACTATTTATTTAGCAGAATACGCAGCAGCACCGATACACTTAATGGGTGTTAGCACAGAGAAAAGCGTGCAACTCATTCGTGATGCCAAAGCAAAAGGACTTTCAATTACTGCCGCAGCACACGCTTATAATTTATTTTGGAACGATTCGATGCTTGCTGATTTTGATACAAATTATAAAGTAAACCCTCCGCTACGTTCAGAAGATGATCGCAAAGCACTATTAGATGCTATTGCAGATGGAACGATTGATGCTATTACTTCTGGTCATTCGCCAGAGGATATAGAAAATAAGGTTGTGGAATTTGATTTAGCAGCATTCGGAATGATCGGTCTTGAAAGTGCTTTCGCCCTCGCCTGCTCTTCCGATAAGTTTTCAGCAGCGCAATTAGTTAATGCCTTATCCATTCAACCAAGAAAAATTGCTGGAGTTGAAATACCCGTAATAAAGGCTGGAGAAAAAGCAAATCTTACCATTTTTGATCCTACAGCAAAGTGGACTTATAACACAACAAGTATTAAAAGTAAATCTAAAAACACACCACTCTTAGGCAAAGAATTGACAGGTAAAGTTATTGGAATAATTAATAAAGGAAAGTGGATCCCGAATGAAGATCTAGGTCAGAATTTTTAGAAGATTTATTACTCTTCTGCCATATTTGTATAAACTTCCTGCACATCCTCATCGTCCTGAATTTTTTCGATCATTTTATTTACTTCGTCTTTTTGTTCAGCGCTTAACTCAATTAATGCATTTGGAATACGTAGCAATTTCGCCTGAATAACTGGCAACTTCAAAGTCTCGATGGCTTTTTGCAAACTTCCAAAATCTGAAAATTGACATTGTAAATAAACCTCGTCCTCATTGTCGGCACCTTCAATATTATCCAATCCTGCATCAATCAAATTCAACTCCACATCATCCATATCTAAACCAACAGTTGATATTCTGAAAACACCTTTATGCTCAAAATTGAAACTTTGTGAACCCGAATTCCCTAACTCTCCACCATTACGGTTAAAATGAACACGTAAATTTGAAACTGTACGAGTTGGATTATCGGTTGCCGTTTCAACAATTAATCCAATTCCAAAAGGTCCCTTTCCCTCATAAATTACCTCATGGTAGTGCGATGTATCGGCCTTTCCAGATGCTTTTTCAATTGCTGCATCCACACGATCTTTTGGCATACTTACTGCCTTTGCATTCTGAATGCAAATACGCAACCTTGCATTTGTATCCGGATTTCCACCGCCTGCCTTCACTGCAATTGCGATTTCCTTTCCTACACGTGTAAACTGTCGCGCCATTTGCCCATAGCGCTTGAACATTTTATGTTTCCGTTTTTCAAATACTCGTCCCATCTCCGTTAAATTTTTTATTAATAAAGTGTAAAAATAGTAAAATCATAGTTTAGGAATGTAAATTAATCTCATTTTAAAATCAGGACAACAAAAACATTAGTTCTTGAGGGCTGAATGTTTATTACTTGGGGTACTCTACTCGCACATGATAAATGCTTCGCAATTTTTTCTTGAATAATTTTTTAATCCCCGAAATATCTTTTAACGTAATATCCGCATTGTCAAACTGATGCTGATCAGCTTGAATATCAATAATATTTTCAACTAAGGAATCTATACTATCAGCATCATATTGCCTCAATGCCCTAGAAGCTGCCTCCACAGCATCTGCCATCATCAATACTGCAGTCTCCTTAGAATATGGAATTGGGCCAGGATAACGAAACAATTCTTCATCAACAATTATATCAGGATTGTTTTTTTTATATAATGCAAGAAAATAAGTTGTATTGGTTGTTCCATGGTGTGTTCGAATAAAATCTATTACTTGGTCAGGAAGCTTAGCTGCCTTTGCTTTTTGAATTCCGGAAAGAACGTGGCTAATAATTATAGATGCGCTTTCCTCAAAAGACATTTCATCATGTGGGTTAATTCCACCAGCTTGATTTTCGATAAAGTAAATTGGCATTTCTGCTTTTCCAATATCATGATACAAAGCACCTGCACGCGTAAGTAAGGAATTGCCACCAATTTTCCGAATAGCTTCTTCAGCAAGATTTGCAACCTGCATTGAATGCTGGAATGTTCCCGGTGCTTTCTCTGCTAATTCTCGCAAGAGCGGATTGTTTGTATCTGCTAACTCCATTAAAGTCACATCAGATACAAAACCAAATATTTTTTCAAATAAGAAAATTAATGGGAATGCTAGTAAAACGAGCAAAGCACTGATTGCATAATAAACAAAGTCAGTTCCTCGAATAGAAATAAAATCGCCAGAGGTTATTAAAATTAACAATACATGCAGTAAAAAATAAGCAAAGAGGATTGCTATAACTGATATAAATAATTGTGACCTGTTTCGTAAATTAGCAATGCTAAAAATTGTAGTGATACCTGTTAATACTTGAATCACTAAAAATGCAAATCGATCACCTGGCATATTAATCGAAATCATTATGATTACTAATAAATGAGTAAATAATGCTAGACGCGTATCAAAAAAAGCACGAATGATTACAGGTAAAATACAAAATGGCAATGCGAGCAATGAAATATTTTCAATTGACGCGGGTATGTATGACATGCACACTGTCAATACAACAAGCAATAAAATAAAAAGTAAACGGGAATCATGAGCTAGTATTTCACGGCGAAATAAACGAAGAAATTGAAACAAAATAAACAAACAAAACCCAACCAATAAAATTTGAGCCAACGTAATTAACCAATCTCGACCACCGAGCCGTTGCAAACGGTATTCTTCATTTAGTGAAAATATTTTTTGATACATTTCTTCATTGACCATTTCCCCTCGGCTAACAATAATTTGTCCTTTTGTTATTGCACCACGAGAAGACGAAATATTATCAATTGCTTGACGAATAGATTTATTTGTTAAAGAGCTATCAAAAATTATGTTAGCAGATAATGGTTCGTAAGGTCTGGATATCCAAGCCGCCTTGGCTTCTAATTCGAGATTTGTTAGCACTAATGAATCAGCTGCAAGGGGATCTTGAAAATCAGATAAATGATGCTCTTCAACAACATTTTTAAACACAACATTGACTAAATCTTGCGAACTTTTTCCTACTTCATTGGAAACTGCACGAATTCCAAGGGCATAAACTTTGTCAACAGCAATTAATATTTCTCTTCGAATTTCAGGAGCAAAGGAAACAAATTGTGTAGAAAGTATTTGTTCATTCTGATTTGATATGGCAGTATCAAAACGAAAATAAGGAATCGAATTGCTTTGAATATCTTTTTTTTCAGCCTGTAATTCTTCCGTTGACTTTTGAATTGCGTAGTCAAAAGGAGCAACTAAATTATCGTACGACCATGGCCTATCTTTTATATCAGAAAGGTCGTATCGAAATTTAGATTCGCGTGGACAGCAATAAACAATGACCGATAAACTTGCTACAAAAATAAATCCTTTGTAGAGCAAAGCATGGCGATCGCGAATGAAAGTGAATAATTTATTCATAGATTTATAGAGCGAAAATACGGAAAAGAGACGATTGAATGGGTAAATTACCTTGTTTAGAACTTTTAATAATTATTACAAACCAAAAGGCCAACATAAGAATAATTTAATAGCAATTTTAATTTGAAATAGTACATTTGCAAGACTAGTTTAAAATTTGAAAATCTTTAAAATATGAAAGAAGTATATATCGTTTCCGCTGTTCGCACACCTATTGGCGCATTTGGTGGCGGACTTGCAGAAGTAGCTGCAACACAGCTAGGTGCTGTAGCAGTTAAGGCAGCTGTAGAACGATCCGGAGTAAATCCGGAGGATGTGAATGAAGTACTAATGGGAAGCGTTCTCCAAGGAAATTTAGGCCAAGCCCCTGCACGACAAGCTGCAAAATTTGCTGGCTTACCAGACCACGTACAATGTACAACCATCAACAAAGTGTGTGCTTCAGGAATGAAATCTGTGATTTTTGCTGCACAATCAATTCTTTTAGGCGATAGCGATATAGTAGTTGCTGGTGGAATGGAAAACATGTCGAATACACCTTACTATGTTGAAAAAGCACGTTACGGCTATCGGTATGGAAACGGACAACTATTAGATGCAATTGTAAAAGATGGATTAACCGATGTGTATCACCAAAATTTAATGGGTAACTCTGCTGAGTTATGTGCTGAAAAATATAAAATTACGAGGGAGCAACAGGATGAATTTGCAATTAATTCCTATAAGAAATCAGCTGCTGCTTGGGCAGCGGGGAAATTTGCTGAGGAAGTTGTTCCTGTTACAGTAGCAACCAGAAAGGGTGAAGTTGTTATTTCGGAAGATGAAGAATATAAAAATGCAAACTTCGAAAAAATCCCTACCCTTAAAACTGTTTTTCAAAAAAACGGAACAGTTACAGCTGGAAATGCATCAAAATTAAATGATGGTGCCTCAGCAATGGTCTTGATGAGTAAGGAAAAAGCTGATGCAATGGGAATCAAACCACTTGCAAAAATTATTGGTTATGCAGATGCAGAACAAGCGCCGGAATGGTTTACAACTACACCATCATTAGCAATACCACGAGCAGTAGAAAAAGCAGGATTAAAAATGAGTGACATTAGTTTTTTTGAAATCAATGAAGCATTTTCAGTGATTTCATTGGCAAATAATCAACTGATGAACCTTGATCCAGCCATTGTAAATGTAAATGGTGGGGCCGTTGCGCTTGGGCATCCACTTGGAAACTCCGGTTCCCGAATTATTGTTACGCTAATTCATGTTTTGAAACAAAACAAAGCTAAATACGGAGTGGCTGGAATTTGTAATGGTGGCGGAGGAGCAAGCGCAATTGTAATTGAAAATTTGCAGCTTTAAATCAATTGAATTAAAATTAATTATTAATATTTAATCCAATAGTTAGAAAAATAAATGCACGGCATCACTAATTTAAGTGTAATTCCAGTTCGAAAAGATCCTACCGACCAATCGGAAATGGTAACACAACTTTTATTTGGTGATGCGTTCAAGGTAATAGAACAAAAAGGAAATTGGCATCGAATCGTTAACGCATTCGATTACTACGAGGGTTGGATTGACAGCAAGCAATACCTTCCTGTTTCAAAAACAACTTTTGATTTACTTCAGCAACATCCTGCTCCTGTTTCGACAGAATTATTTCAAGTAATTACTGCGATTAAATCTGACGATTCGTTTCCAATTGTACTCGGTTCATCACTCCCATTTCTAAAAGATGAGAAGTGCCAAATTGAAAATAAAATTTATGCTTTTGATGGATCGGTTCGCGCATTCGAAGAGCAAGCAAATCGAAAAAGTATTGTTGAAACAGCCATGCTATTTCTGAATACACCATACCTCTGGGGGGGTAAAACTTTATTAGGAATTGATTGCTCCGGCTTTACACAATTAGTTTTCAAGGCAAATGGAATTCGATTGCTACGTGACGCTTGGCAACAAGCAGAAATTGGAGAACCTTATTCATTTGTTGAGGAGGCTCAGGCGGGAGACCTTGCCTTTTTTGATAATGAGGAAGGAAAAATTATACATGTTGGAATATTAATTGGAGATAATAAAATTATCCATGCTTCGGGATGTGTTCGAATTGATCCATTTGACCATTTCGGAATATTTTCTCAAGAAAGAGGTGGTTATACACACAATCTCCGTGTAATTAAAAATACAAAAGCTTTCACTGATGATCTTTAATTTCTAAAACAAAAAGGATAAGAATCCTTTTTTTGAACTTTTTTTCTCGACTGGATTTCTTGTCATCCCCCCCTCTTCTTTTATTGTTTCGTAGGTAAGAATCGCGTCAAGTGTTGCGAGATAATCTGCATCATTCACATGTTCTAATTTCTGAGCGATGCTTTTTTTTAATTGAGATACATAAATTTTCATAGCTAAATATTTTAAAAAATGAAATGTTTAATTTTATAAATTATACAAATTGGTTGAAGGTTAAAATATATTTATTTGATTTTTGTTTCTAAATCTTTCAATCGCATTTCTAATTCAAGAAAACGATTGTCATCGGGCTTATCAATGTCTTTGGTAATACGTGCCTCCACTTGCCAAACCTGGCCAATGTCTTCAGCTTTCACAGCATACGCTTCATACACTAAATTATCAGAACGTAATTCGAAGACATTATTTCCCAACGGATTGATTCGCTTTGCCACAATACTTCCATCGTGCATGACCACAATGTATACGTTGCCCTTTTTGATGTGTGCTAATTCTTCTACATAACCACCAACCAACATATCACCAGGATGAATTCCAGGGAGCATGCTGTCGCCAATGATTTCAAAAGCACGAAAAGTTTTTCCATAAAACCCTGGCAAACGAAAAGAAGGAAGTTTCGCAATGTAATCCGGATCTGATTGTCCTTGTAAATATCCAGCTGCAGCTTTACGATCTACCATGACAATATTTTCTTCCTCATCACCAGAAATTTGTACCACGAGTGGAAGCGCTCCTGACTTTTTCTTGGCTTCATTGGAAATGTACATTTCACCTTTGCCATCCATGAGCCAAAGTGGATCAACATTAAATTTACCTACGATAGCTTTGTAAACATCGTATGAAATTCCGTTCTTCTCACCTTCTATTTGGGAGAGCGAAGTTTGTGTAATGCCAATTGCGTTGGCAAATTCCGTTTGACTCATTTCAAGTTGTTTACGGATAATTTTAATTCGTTGAGCTAATGTCATATTTCTTTTTTATGGCACAAAGTTAATAAAATAATTGGATTTGTATTAAGTTAAACTATATTAATTCGATTATATCTTGCTTATTTTTCAACAATATAAGTAAAGTTAATAACATTAGGTCTTGATTTTGGATGTCCGAACACATTACTTTTAATATTAGTTATTTAATTTCATGTGTTTCGATAATTGGCTTAATCACTCTTTATGCAAAAAGTATAATTAGCAACAAAAAATTAACTACGCTCATGTGTTTAATTCTAACAACGCTCTATTTGTTTATTTATTCAATCATACAAATGGAAGACTATTCTTTGTTAATGGGAAGCATTGGTTTATTTTTAGTTTTAGCGACCATCATGTATTTGTCAAGAAAAATTGATTGGTATGCAATAAAAACTAAAGGAGATAATTGATTTACTTGACTATAAAACGAAATTGACTTACATACACAATTGAAAACCTAAGTCAAACCGGAAACCAACTTCATTACAAAATCTAATTGCTCTTCTTTATTTAAATTAGAATTATCTAACAGTACAGCATCTACAGCTTTGAGCAATGGATTCTCTTGCCGATGTGTGTCCTCATAATCACGCGATATTAAATTAGCATTAACATCAGCTAAAGTTATTGTAGTGCCCCCTGCAACCAGTTCATCATACCTACGTTGCGCTCGAATAGCAGGATCGGCGGTCATGAATAATTTTAATTCCGCCAATGGAAAAACATTTGTTCCAATATCTCTTCCATCCATCACGATGGCCTTACCCTCTCCCATTTCACGCTGCAGTGTAACTAAATGCAAACGCACAGCTGCTATTTTAGCTATTGAACTAACCAAAGACGAAATTTCCATTGTACGAATTTCTTCTTCAACATCTATTCCGTTTAACAAAGTCACCGAAGAGTTTGTATCCAAATTAAATTTAAAATTCACATGAATATCCCTTAGCGCAAACACAACGTCATCGGAAACAAATAGTTTATTTTTAATAATTCCTTGCTTCAAACAAAATAAAGTTATTGCACGATACATAGCACCGGTATCAATATAGCGATAAGCCAACTTGAGCGCTATTGCTTTAGCAAGGGTACTCTTTCCGCAAGATGAATAGCCGTCAATGGCAATGGTAATTTTTTTCATATTAATATTCTATTCAAAATTAATAAAATATTGGAGAAATTGTAATCAATTTATAGCATCTATCGTACATTTGATTCATGAACAAGGTTCCTGTTTCTCTCGTCAATTTAAGTTCTCAAGAAAAAGTCAAAGCAGCAGAAATGTCAACGCTATTGTTGAAACGTGGTATTTTAATGTATTTTTTACCATTCATTTTTTTTACCTGCTTCGTGGGCTTTTTTAATGTAAAAAAAGAAGTTTTCGGATTAGAGGAAAGTCCTGAAATTCAAAAATGGATAAATGTAGCCTTCGTATTTTTAACAATTTTATTAGCACGACTATTTGTAAATATCCTACTTCAACATAAAAAAGCTACAAATGCCTGGCAGAAAAAAGTAATTAGAGGAAAAATAGTACTGCTAAAAGGAAAACAAATTACTGTAGCCAATCAAAAAATTAAACTCAGTGCTTTAGAAGTTTCGAAACTAAGTATCGGCGATGAAGTAATCGTCTCTACCCTACCCACTGTTGATATTGTTCTTGAAATAGAAATGCTATCAGCCAAGAAATAATCTTTCAAATATTATTTAGGTAAAAGGTCTTTTCTTCCTCCATACATACATGGTTCAATACCATGCTTATCCCTGTCAATTATTGCTTGCGCTAAGTCTTGTATCAAATTGTTTCGCATCAGAATCAATTCAGCGACAAGAATGGTTTCCTTATAAAAAAGAGACTGCAATATCCAGCGTTTATTAACATAAACTAAATTTTTATAATAATACCAAGAAAATAAACCTGTAACCGGCCAGGAAATAAAATACAATAGCCATTCAAAGCCAGGACGATTGAATAAAGAATGTATATGGATAAAATTCCAAGAATAAATCCCAAATGAAACATACCATATTAGAAATAAAATCATACCCGTTGCCGCACCTACAGCACCATGGTATTCTTTTTGCTTTATCAAATTTCGAGATAACATAGATGCTATAAAAAAGCAGGCGTAGTTATGAATCAAGCCAAATATAAAAAATGGAAATCCAACTACAATTAATAATAATTCTTTAAAATTTCTAATCCAACGCGAGCCAACTTCTTCTCCTTTAATTACCTTATCACTAATACCTAAATCTTCCAATTTCATAAAATAACTTCTAATACGAGTCGCCATTTCTACTACCCGCTCCGGTTCTCGTTCACGAAAAAAGTTTATGGTTAACACAATTCGTTTAGATAATTCAAACGAGGCTTCCTTATCAGCTATTGCTATTCCCTGTTCTTTAAGCAAAATACCTTTATACAATCGTTCAATATCACTCACCAATCGATCTGTTTCAGAATCAATTGTATGAATGATAGAGGATTCTAGTCGAAAACGAATTTCTTCTGTAAGTTCTTCCGCAGCTGCAAAACCTTCTGTCTTATATTTAGTTGCATACGATGCAACAGAAATTACATCACTAAAACTCACATATACATCTTTTCGAAAAACATGTGGATTGTCATAATTAATACCAACACATGCTATTTTAATATCAAGCTGAGTTCCATATTTTTCTTGAGCTCCAAGTGCAATTCGGGCTGCTCCAGTTTTTACGGGCTGTAATTTTCGTTCTGTAAGACTAAGTCCTTCAGGAAATATCATCAATGTTCCGCCCTTACCTAAATGCTCATAACATCGAATAAAAGTTTCTTCATTCTTATGCATCTGAGTGGGATCATCTTGCTGTCTGTAAATAGGAATTACATTTAGCATAGGTAGAATCCAATTAGCGAATTTCCCTTTAAAAACGGAGCCCTTTGCAAGGAAAAAAACTTTTCTTTTTACAAGTGAAGCAATCACAACAGGATCAAGAAAAGCACCTGGGTGGTTTGCACATATAATTAGCGCGCCACTTTTAGGAATAACCTCTGGTCGATTCTGATACAATGTCTGGAAAAAGACCTTAAAAGTAATTTTGAAAAGAAGCTTAAGAATCCCGTAAAGCATGTTGCAATATACAAAAAAACAGCAGCTTAATACTATTCGATAAAGCAAAGAAAGGCCTACCTAAAAAAACAAATTATCTTTACCAAATGATTTCTCAAAGAGTACTGTTTTTAAATCACATCGCCCAAACAAGTCCAAACCCAATTGGATTAGAAATTGTATTTGCTGAAGGAGATTTTCTTTTTGACAACAGAGGTAAAAAATTTGTAGATTTAATTTCTGGCATTTCTGTTAGTAATGTTGGCCATCGCCATCCAAAAATCATTAAAGCTATTCATGAACAGCTCGAAAAATACATGCACCTTATGGTATATGGAGAATATATCCAATCGCCACAAGTTAAACTTGCAGAAAAGATAGCTTCCCTCCTACCTCAAAATTTAAATTCAACATACTTTACAAATTCAGGATCGGAGGCCATCGAAGGTGCCTTAAAATTAGCCAAGCGAATTACAGGAAGATCCGAATTAATATCGTTCGAAAATGGATACCACGGAAGCTCACATGGTGCGTTAAGTGTTATGGGAAATGAGTTTTTTAAAACATCCTTTCGCCCATTACTGCCTGGCACAAGAATACTGAAGTACAATAATTTTGAAGACTTGAAATTAATAACTACTTCAACAGCTTGTGTCGTTGTAGAAGCTGTTCAAGGAGAAGCTGGAGCGATTTGCCCAACAAATGGGTTTTTAGAAGCGCTAAGATCTCAATGCGATCAAACAGGAACGCTTTTAATAGTTGACGAAATACAAACTGGCTTTGGAAGAACAGGCAAACTTTTTGGATTTCAACACAGCAGTATCGTTCCAGAT
>Ga0214919_10001157_pt1 | contig 44107 bp, 38 predicted proteins | sample LL1503_MetaG_FD_177994 | JGI IMG/M metagenome (GOLD analysis project Ga0214919, IMG submission 177994) | Freshwater microbial communities from Lake Lanier, Atlanta, Georgia, United States - LL-1503 | ecosystem: Environmental > Aquatic > Freshwater > Lake | place: USA: Georgia | collected... | reverse complement strand
AAAGATTACATAATAATGTTAATTTTAAAGGTAAATACATTTATGTTGTTCAATATTTATTATCAAGCGATGGTAAATATATAAAACAAGATAATTTATTTTCTAGTCGTTATTTACTTGAAGAATAAAAATTGAAATTCTTTTATATTATTTTATGAATGCAATAAACAACCTAAATTATGACAGAAAATAAAGAACAAGAATATAGTAAAATACAATTATTTGATATACTACCTGGAAATAATATCGAAGATATTTGTCTTATGAATAATACTTATAAAAAAGATGAAGATAAAACTAAAGAATTGTTAGAATGGGCTGATCAAGAAAAGTATTGGACTTGTAAAAAATGTGATAAAAATATTATGGAAAGTGTGTATCACCAAGGCAAGTATCATAAAGGCGAATATCATAAAAAATATTGTAATTCAAAAAAAGAAAAACATAAACAGAAATTGATACCAGACCATACTACAAAACATGTAAAGGATAAATGTTGTTTTCAGTGTGGAAAAAAAGACCATTATATTGTAGATTGTAAATATACAATATAAATTTAAAAATATTATTTGAAAACAAAATTAATTATATTGGATCTATGACGACATAAATAATTCTGTTAAATGAGACATAATCTTAGGAATTTTTAAATTTTTAATTAATTCATTCTTTGTTTTTTTTTCTAATGTAACACAATTATGCAACAAATCAATAATATACTTTTTAATAGTTTTAAATATTTCACGTGTCTTATCATCAGTAATTTCTTCTCCTTTAAAGAACCATAATTCTTTTGTCTGTATTTCTGTTTTACCAAGAATAATAGTTTCAACTGTTATATTTTTACAAACAAACGCGTCTTTAAATTTTAAATATATAATATATGACAAATTCTTATCATTTATATTACATTTTTTAAGACCTCTTATAATAGTTGTTTCATTTCCATTCAAATCATGCTGAGTTTCACAAATTATGTTTTCATTTTTTAGAATAGTTGTTTTATTTTCATCCAAATCATGATGAGATACGTTTTCATTTTTTTCAATAGATTGTTGTTTTTCTCTTAAAATGTTAAATTGACGATAAGCGTCATAAACTTTGGTTTCATTTTTTTTATCATTTAAACTAATTTCATTTACAAATTTATTAAGTAAAAATGTTTCATCTATTTCATTATTATTAATTTTATGGATTATTTCACAACTAAGTATTCTCCTACTTTTTTTGAATGTTTGTTGTATAGTCTCTGCTTCTTTTATCAAATATTTTATTTTCCAGTCTAAAAATAATATTCTAGCAATCTTATCTTCAAAATTGCAACATTTATTAGTTTTTTCCTTATATTTATTGATCCAAAAATTTTTATCAGGAATATTTTCAAGATTATATATTTGTTCAATCGCATCACTTTTTCGAATAACCCAATCTTCAAATGTATAGAATTCAGAATATTTGGGATCCTCATTATATTTTTGAATTTCTATGAAACTTGTTTTAACAGCAAGATAATCGTCTTGTAAATATATATTCCAATATTCATCATCTATTAAAGACCTAAAGTCTAAAACATATCTTCGAATATAATACTCACAAATTATTTTTTGTTCAGCATGTGTGCTTGAATTTAGATGAGCTTTATGATGTGATAATTGTTCTGGTTTTGTATTGCAAATACCGCAAATATAGGTCGTTCTATTTTTGTTTTCTTGTTCCATTATAATAACTAATGAGAAAATATATTTAAGTTGTTTTTTTTGAAAAGTTATTTTCCTAAATAGTTTTTTTGAAAAGTTATTTTCCTAAATATTTTTTTAAAAAGTTATTTTTCCTAAATATTCAAATAATAATATATTATCATTTAAACATATATTATTATTATTATATAATGTCATTAACCATATTAGAATTTTGTGATCGAGATGATCTTCATTGCATTAGTAGCAGGTTTGAAGATATTTACCAGCTTGAAATAGAACTACAATTAGATACAATAAGTGATCCTGAAAACATATATAAACTTGTTAATTTGGAATTGTTAGATTTAACAGATAATTATATAGAAAATATACCACCAGAAATTAGTAATCTAACAAGTTTGGAAACATTAAATTTAACACGTAATTACATAACTGTAATAATTCCTGAAATGTGCCAACTACCAAATTTGAGTAGCCTATATTTAGGGTATAATGGTATAACAAGAATTCCTAGAGAAATTTGTAATCTTGCAAATCTAACAGAATTACTTTTAAATAATAATTTTATAACAGAATTTCCACCAGAATTATGTCAACTAACAAATTTATCAGTATTAGCATTAAATAATAATACAATAACAAAAATACCACCCGAAATATACTTGCTAACAAATGTAACAGAATTATGTCTAAATAATAATAATATAGAAGAAATACCTTCAGAATTATTCCAACTTACTAATCTTAGCGTCTTAGAGTTAACTAATAATAACATAAAAAATATTGCTACAACAAATATTACAGCAAATAACATTTACAATTTCTTTTCTAATATTTATGATTTAAAAATAAATATAACAAGTTATTCGAGCCATTTGGATCCTAATTGTGAAATATTAATATTTTACGAATTATGCGGCGATTTAACAAAGTTGTCACCTAATATTAAAACGTGCTATTTATCAAAAGAAAAAAACCATCAAATTATTAATGTGCCTTCTACATGTAAAATAATTTATTTTGAAAATAAAAAAAAAATTAAATTAATGCAGGAATATAATGAATAAAATAATGTAAATAATTTTTTATTATTAAATAATTATGTTTTTAAAATAAATTTATATTGTTTTTTCAAAACATTTATTAAGTTCTTGTCTGCAATATGGACATGTATTGTTGGTATGAAAATGTCTATTTAAACACTCGTAGCAAAAGTTATGTAAACAAACCGTCTGAACATTTACATTATTTGTTTGACATATACAACATTCTTCCTCTGGTATGACAATTGTAGAGCTTTGTTCTTTAATTAAGTTTACTATTATGATTTGTGATCTTATCCATTCTTGAATTTCTAAATTACCTATATTTTCAGCTTCATTTAAACACTGTTCAATATCCCAAGGACAAGGAGGATCTTGAGTTCTTAACCATTGCAAAATATCTAAATGACCATTTTCTACAGCATTTATACAAGCATATTCATCCCAAGGGCAAGGAGGGTCTTGACTTCTTAGCCATTGCAAAACATCTAAATGACCTTCTGACGCTGAAATAATACAAGCATATTCGTTCCAAGGACAAGGTGGATCTTGAGCTCTTAACCATTGCATGATATCTAAATTACGATGTTGGCATGCTGCACTAAAAGTCTGTTCATCCCAAGGACAAGGTGGATCTTGAGTTCTTAACCATTGTAAAACATTAAAATGACCATGATAAGTTGCTAGTCGGCATACATCTTCATTCCAAGGACAAGGAGGGTCTTGACTTCTTAGCCATTGTAGAATATCTAACCTACCTGTCTCTACAGCGACCTGACAAGCATATGTAGACCAAGGACAAGGCGGGTCTTGACTTCTTAGCCATTGAATTACATCTAAATGACCATTTTCTATAGCACCTACATAAGTCATTTCATCCCAAGGACAAGGTGGATCTTGACTTCTTAGCCACTGTAGAATATCTAAATTACCATTTGCACACACTGCACTAAAGGTTAATGCATCCCAAGGACAAGGTGGTTCTTGTGATCTTAGCCATTTTAGAACATTTAAATGTCCATGTCGAATAGCAAGTTTATAACAAATATCTTCATTCCAAGGACAAGGTGGTTCTTGAGATATTAGCCAGTGTAGAACATTTGGATGACCATTAGATGTTGCGAGTTCGAATATTTTTTCATCCAAATGACAAGGCGGTTCTTGAGCTCTTAGCCATTTTATTATATTTAAAAATCCGTGTTTAGCACATACGGCACATATCATATACTCAAAATTTAACTCTTTAATGTGATTTAATTTTTCTTCAGTAAAAGTATCTATTTGTTCGCCCGTTTCTAGCATATTTTCAAATGGTCTAAGTATGTATTCATAAGTGTCTTCTATATATTCAAAGTCTCTTCCAAAAACATCCATATATTCATCAATATAATCAAGGTCTCTTTCAAAATCATCATCCATAGTTTGTTGTTCATTCTGTAATTCACTCATTTTATTTATTATATACATTTAATTTATACAATATATTTAATTCAATTTTATATATTGTATAAATTAAATGATTTAAAAACAACTTGATATTAATAATGTAACTACAATATAAACAACAATATGAATAATCAATTAGAAATTACTTCCGGTTTTGAACAATTCAAAATTGGATTTATTAATAGACTTATTAATAATTATGAAGACACGCCTGAACGACAATTAGCGATCGATAAAACCCCAGATGTTATAATTGAGCAAGCTACAAGACACAATGCCTTTTGCAAGGAAATTTTACCAATTTTATGGGATGCTGTGCCGCCACAAAATGAAAAAGATTATTGCTATGATTCACAGACAGTTTATGTCCGCATCTTAGACGCTGGAAGTAGGTATAACAAAGAGTTAAAAGTCAAGTGTTATTTCCACGGCGGTATGAGAGGTAATCCTATAAAAGGACACCTTTTTCAAAGTGAAATCGATAAAATAACTGCAGATAGTATTATCGATGTAATTAAAGAAGCTGCTATTCGCGAAGTATTGGAAGAAACAAATATAAAATTAGAATTTATAGATCACAATGTCTGCTCATTAAATTTGTATAATAATACTATTATGGGTAATTATGAAATTGTTATTGGTGATAATAAACATACTGTAACAATTACGTTATCATCTAACAGTTATGATTTGCTGAAAAGGTGTTTTCAAGATAATCTGGAAGAACACAAAATATTTATGGAAAATACAGGTGAAATCTCAGGGCTCGTCTTATAAATATATTAAAACAACTTAAAGACAATTTGACAACTATTTGCATCAAGCATGAAACAACAATCAGAATCGAATACTTCTATTTTATCAACTGATCCTGATAAAATAGAAAAATATAATGCGCTTTTACAAAAAGTGACACAGGTTACAAAGAACGCAACGGATAAAGGAGAAAAACGCGCAGGATATAGCTTTATTGTTTTGATAAAGTCAGGAATCAATGAAACTAACAATTCTATTTTTTTCTATTTAAATGGCGCCATTGAACATTTAATTCGCTATTTTGCTGAAGATCTAGATAATTTTATTGATGGGAAGGAACAATTGCGACACACTTGCTATGAATTGCTGCATAATTTAGCGCGAACTATTCTACAGACTGCTATACATAGGCGCAATTTAAAAAAGTTTAAGGAATTCTGTTTTCAGATTTAACGGCTTCATTTTACCTGTATTATAATATGGATAAAATGAAGCGGATAAATGAAGCGGATAAATGAAACCAATAAAATTGAAATACTTTTCTTATACTACAGATTATGTATATTATAATACACATATTCTGAAGCCTAAACTGTAGACAATGAACCTGTTTATACTGTCTCTTATTCAAAGAGAAGTTGCCGAATACATGATGGACAAACATGTTAGTAAAATTTTATTAGAAGCCGTTCAAATGCTTTGCTCGGCGAAGCGCATTTTAGATTCTGAAGACGAAGAGACGAATTCGCGTTTGTATAAGATGGCACATAAAAATCATCCCGTCACTATTTGGGTCCGCGCATCGCTTGCCAACTACATGTGGACTTTAGACCTAGTCGAAGAGCTGCATAACGAGTGGCGCTTTCGCTATAATCATCCTGATACCAAGTTTCACAAGTCTTATTTGATGGCTCAGATTTTAAGAGCAAATGTGCCTTCACCTGATAAATTCGAATTAATCGAACTGACGCCTTTTGCTCTCGCCATGCCTGACAAGTATAAAACAGCAGACCCAGTGGAATCATATAGAAACTATTATATGTCGGAAGATAAACAACGATTTGCAAGTTGGCACAAGCGCAGAGGACAACCGAACTGGTATGAATTCACAATTGACTTTTATATTTATATTTAAAATTTAAAAACTATAAAATTATTTTTTATTTTTTATTTTTTATACATATAATATATGGCTTCTTCTAAATTGACTTTATGGATTCCAAAAGATTTGGACCCCGCTTCACAAACAATGGCTATTGCTGAAACCATGGTTCAAGATTTTGGTGTTTCACGAATAAACAATGATACATATAATGATAAGTTTAATGAATATTATGATCAACATATTCGACAAGGCGAAACAACTGACACATTTTGCTCTAAAAATGGAACTGGTATTAATGTTCAATATTTAATTGATAATGCAAATAAAAAAACTTATGTTACTTTATTATCTTTAAATATTAATCCTGCTGATCCAAATGATTTTCAGGTTCTTGCCATGATGGTTTTTAAGTGGTCACCAACTGCCGGATCCGTAAAAATACAAGCATTTTGCAGCAACCAAAAACAACAAACCAAAGGAGCGGGAACAAAATTATTAAATTTCCTTAAGAAAACATTGACAAATATGGGCATTAATAATATTTATTTAAATCCTGTTCCTAATGCCATTTCTTATTATTCTAGTCAACGATTTAAAAAACATCCTACAGGAAAAGTGCATGATTCTTCGAGTCCCAAGCCTTTATCCAAGCCTTTATCCAAGCCTTTATCCAAGCCTTTATCCAAGCCTTTATCTAAGTCTAAAACAAATTCGAGTTCAAAGTCTTTATCCAAGTCTAAAAATCCAAGAACTAGATCAGTGTCTCCAGCTAGTAATCCTAAACCTAAACCAAAAGCTGTTAAACAAGAAATTCCTACTATGACTATTAATATTCGAGCAGCTAACAATTGGAAAAAAGCAACAAGCAAAATAAAGTCTTATCAGGCATTAACTCGTAAAAATCATGGTAAATCACATATCCCTACCTCTACAAAAAAGCTTTTTGCAAGGGTAGATAAAGTAGTAGATAACCTTTCATCAGATCACCGAGATATGGCAGGATATCAAGATATTATTGAAATATTGAATAGAAATGGTAAAGATTTAAATGATGAGGAAGAAGAGCTTGTTATAGATCATTTAAGAGAAAAATATGATATATACTAAGTAAGGAAACTTATTTTTAGATTTAAAATATTACATATATATAAGTATTTAAATATATATATATATAAGTATATTATGGATTTTTCTTGTAAAAATTGTTTTGACATTTGGGTTTGTAGTTGGTGTAAAAATCGTTGGTGTGATGATACTGGTATGCCGTTTTTTTTTGAAGGAAAGCCAACATACTGGGAACCAACAAATGTTTGGCGATGGAATACGTACACAAAAAAGGAACAAAAAAAGATGATAGCAAAATATTCAAATGAACCACCTACTTTAAGTCAATTTTGTTTGTGTGAAAAATGTAAAAATAATTATGTTGACAATAATATTTGTAAAGGAAGACATAAAACAAAAATAAAACATGAAATAACCAACTTTAATAGTAAATATATTGACAATAATAATATTAAGAATGGTAAACTGACAGATGATGATTGTAAAGATGATGAGGGCAATTTTTTACCTTTTGATCACGAATGTTGGAAAAATCATAAAGATTATATTATTCATCAGCCTTTTTACAGTCGTCCAGAGTCTTCAAACCCATGAAAATCTTCAAAGTCAAACTCATCAATTCCCAAATCTTCAAACTCATCAATTTCCAAATACCATTTTCGATAACACAATCTTAAAAATGTGTCGTAGAATAAATGATTATCTATACTAAACTTTATACATACATCAATTAATTTGGCGATTTCTGTAAAATTCGGCGGAGGTAAATTTGATTTTATCAAATCTTTAAAATATTTAATATATTTATCATATAAATCTTTTTGAACATGGTAAAATAATTCATCATATGAACTACCTGATAATCTATCTATAATATCTTTATATTCATATAAAATAGTTGGAATTTGTAAGATATAATTATGATTTTGCATATTAGATATTCCCAACTCACATAATTCTTCAAAATATTCAAATAATGCGTCTTTTCCACGTATAATTATTTTATTTTCATAAGCTAAATCATCTCCCTCGAGTATATCACATGTGTCTAATACTATTTTTGACCAATTTTTTATATTACTTGGTGTAAACATATTTTCATCTATTTCATCTATATTAAATTCTGGTTTTCCGTATTTTTTTATTTGTAATATAGGTTCATTGCTATTAATGTCAATCTCCATATTTATATTTATATCATGATTAATTGTTTTATTATTATATGTCATATTTAGCATATTATTGTATATAATAATTTAATTTAATTCAATTTTTTTAATTTGATTTTTATGGTTTATAATTATTTAATTATAAACATATTACTTATTTTATGGGCGTTTTAAATGAGAAAAGGTGTAATAGATCCCAAAGAAGCATGGGATCATAAGGGAACGGCAGTTCCCTTAATTAAGGATCAAATGCGTTTATATTCACCATCAACCAGCCCTTCAATGATGTCAGAAGGCGACCGCGATGAAACGACTCTGTTAGCAACTTCATATTCCCTTTTGTATTAAAATTCTTAGCAAAATTATTGAATGTGGTTACTACACTTTGCGTCTTATAAAAAGCTAAATTATTATATTTAAATGGTCCCAATTGTTTTCTTTTATTAATGCAATTATGAAACACATATAACAGGTTAACAAGGTCAGTCTTGGTTTGTATATTACTAACCTTCACTTTCGACCAAAATGTTCGAGAATGATCCGCACAATCGGGACATGGTAAATTGTAACAAATCTGTTGTATATTTGCAATAATTTGTTGACCGATTTTCGGAAATTGGTCATCTTTCACCTTTTCGGCTAACGTATGTATAAACATCCATGTAGGAGGACCCCATTGACTCGGTGACATATTTATAACTAAATAAAATAAAATAAATTTAAAGATTAATTGTAATAGATATATATGCCTAATTATAAGATTGAAGGAAATATTGACTTTTACAGTTCTCTTTATAGTTCATTGGATTATGATAGTGATAATGACAATGAAGGATCGGAACAAAATAAAAACCAAATATGTGAGATCAGTGGGCAGCCGCTAACAACCAATTCTGTTATATTAGAATGCAATCATAAGTTCAATTATGACGCAATTTATACTGAAATTTGCAAGCAAAAATTCGATTTCCAGTCTTACACTAGCGATGTTTTGTCTAAAAAAGATCTTCAAAAGGTTCGCGATTCCAATCTAGATTATTACATCAAGTGTCCTTATTGTCGCCATGTTCAGTTCGCATTGTTGCCGTATTATGAAGATTTGCCATTTCAAAAGAAATACGGTGTTAACACATGTGATCCCGATTTTAGGGTTATAAAAACGTCGTATGTGCCTTCTTCGACTTTTTTGCCTTCGAACTATACTTTTTATGTTTATGGTTACCAATTTACAAAGGGCGAATGCTGTAAAAAGAATCTAAATGAGAATGGCAAAGACGTGCCTTGTTATAACACATATGCTACGCCAATTGTTGCGCCTGATGGATCAACAAAGTTATTTTGTCCGCTTCATATTCGAGCAGAAGTAAAGGCATATAAATTAGAGGTCAAGAAGAAGGCAATTGAAGATAAGCTAAAAGCAAAAGCGGATTTAAAACAGAAGGCTTTAGCCGATAAAGCAGAGAAAAAGGCTTTAAAGGATCAAACGAAAAGCGCAGCGACGAAAAGCGTAGCAAAGGCAGAAAAGGAACCAACTCTTTGCTTAAACTGCAGTTGCGTTACCCTTTTGAAAACAGGTCCAAGAAAAGGAGAAGCTTGTGGTCAGAAAGCTATAAGCATTGGCGAAAAGAATTTGTGCAAGAGGCATCAACCAAAATAAATATTCTCTTTCCCTAATATACAAATGTGCAAAGAGTTTTGGCAAGTTATGGCATTCTATGCTTTATTATCATGCGTTATTATACCTCTTATTGGCTACCATTTTAAGGGGCAATCCGGTCTTGGACAGGGTTACGTTATTGGGTCAGTTGTTAGCGTAGGGTTATGGCTAACTGTCGGCAAGAAATATGCTAAAATGTAATAAATATACAAAATTTTTACACATTTGCTGTCTTTTCTAGTAAAATATTTGTGATTATTTTAAAAACATCATCCTTCAATTGCAAAGGATCTTTGTTTTCACTGCTAACTATATCGTGAACATAAATATCCGCAGTAAGATCAACCCATCTAAATACATTTACTTCTTTATTCATTTCAGATCCAGCATCTTTATTATATTTTATAGTTATAGGTAATATATTGAATTGATTTTCAACTGCTAATTTAAAAATACCATGTCTAAAATCTTTAGGAATTCCATCTATTCTTGCTCTTCCTTCGGGAAAAATCAAAATATTTTCATTCTGTTTTAGCTTATCAACAATGATTTTTTTTATTACTACGCCATCATCTTTATCGCCTCTTTTATAAGGGATAAAGTTATACGAATAATAGAAAACATTTTTAAAATAATAAAAAAAATCAGACAATAAACTTTTATGATGAGGACTACCAACTAAATCATGTTTTACAATTGAATATAATTTATTATGATCAAAAATATCAGATATAGCTAAAAAATCAATACCGTCGTAGTGATTACACATTACCAATAATTTATTCTTTTTCAAATTATCGGTATTACCATGTAATGTAATTTTTAAATTTATCAAATAGTTTATAAACCCAAATAATTTTTTATAAATCATTAGGCTATATTTTTCGGGTAGTATTAGATATAGAAATATATTTATTATAACGATTGACACTACTATTATTAATCTTAAATACAAAAATATATTAGATAACATTATATTTATAATTGTAATTTATCTTCATATAAATATTATTCGATTTATACTTAAAATTAATATTAAATATACAATTAATATTAATGGACATAACACCACGCGTAGAAGAACCTGTTGTTGTAAAATCAACCAAAGAAGAACTAATTTCCAGCATAAAAGAATGGATCAAGCTAGATAACGATATCGCCAAGGCAAAATCCGACATTAAGGAAAAAACATCCAGGAAAAAGGTGCTAACTGAAAACCTAGTGGTCACCATGAAGAACAATTCAATCGACTGTTTTGATATCAATGGTGGTGCGTTAATTTACAAGCAGAAGACAACCAAGAAGCCGATTTCTGCAAAGTATTTGCTTGCAGAGCTGCAAAAAATATACAAGGATCAGCCCGATGTAGCGACTGACCTAACAAAGCAACTATTAGATAACCGCGAGATAACAGTGAAGGACGAAATCTGCCGAAAAATTAACAAATAATTGGCCGAAAAATTAACAAATAATTGATTCAATGTATTGTGACCATATATGCTCACAGAATAAATATTAGAACCAATTATTTTGAGACCATGAAATCGGCGATAAAAAGTTCCGATAAAATGGCTGCATAATGGTCTCGTTTTAGATTCATATGTGAAACAAATTGACTGCATATATGCTCACAAATGCGTCTATTAGTCGTTTTTATCAAATTTTAATAAATGTCCAAAAGTCGCTAAATCGGTACTTTTCTGTTCCAATTTGAAATTTTTTTTTGGGATTTGGACATTTTTAAAAATGTCCAAAAAAAAGATCCGAAATAAAGCTTTGAAAAAGGGGGTGTAAAAAAGTGTCATGTGAGCATAATGCTCTTAAAATGATTTTTTCTTGAAAAAATTTATTACGATAAAATTTAAATATTTTTAAAAAAAAAGAGTTTAGACGGTTTTTTGTATGTTGCTTATATATATGGAATTAGCAACATTTTCGCAACAGAAAAACGCCGTTTTTTTCACATGTGATCTTTGTGACTATAAATGCAGCAAAAGTAGCGAATGGGTTCGGCATAATTCCACTGCAAAACATACAAAAAGGCAAAATGCTAACGTTTTAGCAACAAAAATGCCCGAAAAACTCTTGTTTTGCGAGCTATGTAAAAAAGAATATAAAGATCGAACCGGATTATGGAGACATAAAAAAATATGTGCGATAAAATCGCAAGACGATAAAAAAATCGCCACCGAAAAATCGCCAGAAATAAAAATTTCAGAAAGTTCCGATAAAGAAATAATTAAATTACTTATTCATGAAAATTCAGAATTTAAAAATCTAATTTTAGAACTTGTTAAAAAGGATAGTTTAAATATTACGAATAATAACACTAACAATACTAATACCAATTCACACAACAAGACATTCAATTTGCAGTTCTTTTTGAACGAAGAATGCAAGGATGCACTTAACATCAGCGAATTTGTTAGTTCAATTAAAGTAGAACTAGAAGATTTAGAAGCCACCGGACGCCTAGGTTATGTAGAGGGTGTCTCTAGGATAATGAATAAAAACCTAAAAGAACTGGATATAAGCAAAAGACCGATTCATTGTTCGGATCTAAAGAGAGAAGTAGTATATATAAAAAATGACGACCAATGGACAAAAGAGGATGACTCCAAACCTATTTTGAAAAAGGCAATAAAGCAAGTTGCATTCGAAAACATTAAAATGATTGGCGAATGGCGGAAAAAATATCCTGGTTGCATGGCATCGGATTCTAGAAAGAATGATCTGTATCTAAAGATAGTAGGGAATGCCATGTCAGGACTAACAACAGAAGAGCAAATTAGCAATATCAATAAAATTGTTAGTAAGGTTGCCAAAGAGGCAGTAATTGATAAAATTAATGACAAATAAATAATAAATAATAAATAATATGTAATATTTTTAATACTATATATTATATATGGCTACAAAAACAGCGAAAAAACGACACAAATGGTCACTAAAATATAAGAAAAGTATAAATTGTAAAAGACCTAAGGGATTTTCTCAAAAACAACATTGCAAATATGGGCGAAAATCGAGAAAAAGGTGAAATTAAATGTCCGCATTTGACGCAGTCGGCCCCGTATCATAGAATAATCCGGTGGCAGTTCTTGTCACAGGATAGACAGGTATTGAGCGATATTCGGCTGGCTCGGGTGAATTCTGGAAAACAAGCTTTTTATCCGCTAATTCAAGACCATAATTGAATGATTTTGTCCATGCATCATAACCTTCATATGATCTAGTAATTTCTGCCTTTTTGGATCCGGGCTTCACATAGGCCGCTTTAGATCCAATATCGGATGTTAAAGAGGAATATTGAGGTGTTTGTGTAGATGTTAGTTTGCCTGCATCATTTAACGGTTTCACTTCTTCACCTGTTAAATATTTTGGTGGAGCTGTTATTGGAGGTTGGCAATCTTGGCAATCCACATCCGAAGTGCATTGTTCCCTTGTAATAGCACATTGTGACTGCGGGCCGCAAAAATTGGAACAACTGTATTTATTATTTACTACGTCTACGTTATGACTATTTTTGGGGCTATTGCTGTCATATGTTAGTAACGCATTTGGATCGAATCCTTCCTTTAAGTTACAATTTATAATATATAAAATAAATAGAATGAATCCAATTATCACAAAATATTTTATATTTCTTGATATCTTCATATATATAAAGTAATAATTTATTTTATATATTTTTATAAGAGTTTGTAAGACTTTGTAAGACTTTGATACTCTTCCAAGGTTGCAACAGGTGCTCCTTAATTACTAACATTCTAGTCTTGTAACCTTGTAACCTTGTAACCTTGTAACCTTGTAACCTTTATTATATTTTACATTATAAAATTTATTTAGCGCAAGCTTTAAATGTCTATATTAGCAGTAATCAGTCTAGGGCACAAAATTGTTAGTATAATAATTACAAAAATATGAACATCATTAAACACTAATTCTTTCAATATTATCTATAGATAATTTATTAATTTGTTATATTATAGTAATAGTTAGTGTTTATAATATTTATTTCATAAAATTTAATATATATTTATTATAAAATGTCAACAACAGAATCTACTGCAATTGATGAAAAAAAATCAGGAGATAGTGGATCTACATCGGATAAGGCCGATTGGAAGGGATTTACAAAAAATTTTAGTCATGGACTAATAACAGGTATATTTTTTGGTGTTGTTGTAATCGGATCTATGGGTCTTTTTTTGGCAAAGGTTGCGAATGCAAATATATTACCAACTGATTATGATGTAGATCCATATCCATCCGATGTTCCTGAAGAAGTTAAAGTTAAAGCAAGAGAGGTAACAAGGGATATTATTTATATGAATCCTGTTAAAATATTAGGTTTTTTTGGATTAGGATTTTGGGCGCAACCAGACAAAGATGGTTATTACATTCAAGAGGCAAATTTTGTCAATAATAATGAAAATGTAAAATTAAATTTTATGAATGAATTTAAAAATTCATGGCTATGTAGTCTTAAAGATAAAGCATATCCACCAAATCCCAAATTAACAAAGGTTATTTCGGCAACAACACCTACAAATAATGTTGATAATAATGTTCCACTAACAGCTACCAATTCAGAAAGAAATGTTAGGGTGGATGCAGAGAATCTACCTACAAATAGTCCATTTTGGGCATATGAATTTAAAACGTTGAAGACTATGACATGCACATCTTTTTCTATTATCAACAAAATATTTTTTTACATGAATTACTTACCTGAATGGGCGACAATGATTCTTTTTGCACTATTTTTTTCGGTAATAATAACGATCATATATATTGCTAATATGATTACAGGAATTGGCACTCACATAACAAACTTTGGAGAAATGATAAATAATTTGTATAATCCTAGTGGTTTTAATGGAGGAATAAGAGGGAATACAGAAACACCAAAAAATTGGTGGGAAAAATTCGGATCATTTATAGGTAAAATTTGTTATGTCTTTGTTTATTTTATAGGTGCTTTATACTCTGCTTTATTAATAAGTCCCGGTCTTGTTACATTTTATGCTTTTTTCAAGGCATTGGGGGCAAGTTATGTTGTAAGAGATACAAATTATAAAGGTAAACCGGAGGATAGACCAATACATAATGTATTTTCATTTATAAAAAGTGCTCTATATTACAAAAAGACATTTATACTAATACTTGTCATGCTTAATCTAATGGGGGTAACCAATGAATATTTAGGGACTTCTTATTTACCTGGAGTTATTATAGCCCTTATAATACTTATTTTTGGATTAAACATTTTGGTAATTGATCCTGGGCCAATTTCTACAGAATTATGCCAAGTTCTAAATCCAAATTTCCCACCTTTAAAACCACCACATGTCGAATTGGGAACTACACCCACCGTAGATGTATGTAACGTAAAGAATCCGATTAGTAAACCAGATCTTGCGGGAAATACAGTTTCAATTACAGGATTTGTGGGTTCTGATGTTTTACAAAATATATCGGCTACAAACCAGCAAGGAGGGCGAAAAACAGTAAAAAAGGCAACTATTACAGTTTTGCAAAAACCAACTATTACAGTTTTGCAAAAACCAACTATTACAGTTTTGCCAAAAACTAAAACAAAGTTGTATAATTTAAAACTTGTATAATAAGCGAAACAATATAAATATAAATTACTATATATAAATTATATTTAACATGGATTTAAAACCATTAGTAAGCATATGCACGCCAACATTTAACCGCAGACCATTTATTCCATACATGATTAAATGCTTTGAACAACAAACATATCCAAAAGATAGAATTGAATGGATCATAATTGATGATGGAACAGATCCTATTAGAGACCTAGTTACTCATATTAAACAAGTGAAATACACTTATTATAAAGAAAAGATGTTGTTAGGTAGAAAGCGAAATCTAATGCATAATAAGTGTTCAGGAGATATAATCATTTATATGGATGATGATGACTATTACCCGCCTGAACGCATCTCTCATGCAGTGCAAACATTATTAGATAATCCAACATTTTTGATTGCTGGTTGCAGCGAAATGTATGTTTATTTTGATAGCAGGCAGAAAATGTATAGATGTGGTCCATATAAAGAATATCATTCAACTGCGGCGACATTTGCCTTCAGAAAGGAGCTACTGAAAGAGACCAGCTACAATAATGAAAATGCGCTAGCAGAAGAGAAGCATTTTCTTAAAAACTATACGATTCCGCTGAAACAAATGGATAGTTTAAAATCCATTATAGTCTTTTCACATAAGCATAATTCATTGAATAAAGAGAAGTTGCTCGATAATTTGGAAATGACTCGAACCGTGGAAACCGACCTAAAAATAGATGATTATTTTGTAGATCCGATTTTAAAGCAGTTTTATACGAGAGATATGAACATTTTGCTAGAATCGTATGAACCCGGGAAGCCAGAACATAAGCCGAAACTAATGGAACAAATGAAACTGATGGAAGACGAGCGAAATAAACGCATCGAAGAGCATAATAAAATGATTGATTTAAGAGCAAGCTTGCAGCAGAAAAATACAGCTTCTTCTACTTCAGTAGAATCCGTAAAACAACATTATGAAAAATTACTGACAGACAAAACATATTTAATAAACGAGTTACTGAAAAAGCTCAAGACATTGACGCTTGAATTAGATGAATATAAGAAACAACAATCTAACAAATAAACAAACTAACAAAAATATCAAAAATATCAAAAACCAAATAAACAAAATATCAAAAAACAATTAAAATAATCATTTAAAATAAATTCATTTAAAGAAATCACAGATAATAATATATAATCTAAATATGTATGCGTATGATCAAGAACAAGATTTTAATGAGGAATTTAGTGCTACCGATTCAGTTCCGTCTAATTTATTGAAGAATAAGCAACCACGTCCAAAGGGGAACAGATGTTACACTGTCAACCGTGTCTTAAACAAGAGATGGCTTGATGGTAAGCATTATAATACAGTTACGATCAAAATGTATGGCTCGGGTGATTATGGATCCCATATTAGAAATGCAGTAACAGGCGAATACACAAATCATTTAGTTGGAAGTAATGCTGAAAACCTGTATTTTTGTGTATCAAATTGCACTGGATTGGATAAGATAAATGGTCCTGTTCATTTGTATTACGATACGCCATCTCAATATGAAACACATCAATTTACCATTGTAGATCAGAATGTTAAAGATGCATGGTTAGAGAGAGTAAATTTTCTTAGGAAATAAATAATACAATGTTACACAAAATACAAAATTATTGTAATAACTAAAAAATATTATTACAATAATAGTCTAAATATTTTATAAATATTTTATAAATATTTTATAAATATTTTATAAATATTTTATAAATATTTTATAAATATTTTATAAATAAAATAATTATTTAATCATCATTTAATTCATCATCTATTTCATTATCGCTTAATTCATCTACATTTTCTTTTGTATACTTCTCTAAATATCTATAAATGCGATTAATGTCTAGCTTGGAAATTTCATAATTCTCAAACAACATGTTCATTTCGATTGAGTCAGGTTCATATTTATTTTTAATATCCAGAAAAAATCCAAACAGATCTTTTTTATCCATACCTAATTGCTGACATAAATTTTGTATAAAAATAGAATTATTATATTCAGTTGAATATTTTGTTAGGACCTTTGTAAACCGGACTTCAGTTGGATTGAATTTAAGTTTCTTTTTAGAAAATGTCTCATGATAAATCTCATTATTTTTAAATGTTTTGATTAAAGAGCTCATCTCATTAAATTGCCAAATTTGCTTCTGAAATGTGATGCGGTCAATATAATCAGCAAAACACATGTTGTCCAGTATTTTCAAATAAAACGGAATCGATTCTTCTTTTTTCATTTTGCCAATAACATCAATAATATTTTCATGCCATAAAAGACCAACAATAGTGCGATCTGTTTCATTCATAATAGTCAAATGTTCATCAATCGAATAATTCGTATTAATCAGTTTTTTGGTGATCTTTCGAGTGTCATCATTATACGATTTCATTAAAAATATGTTCTTAATAATGTTGCTATTTAAAATACTTTGTTTGTTTTTATAAAGATCGTAAATAGTGTTTAGTTTACGCAAATCACCTTGAATAAAGGTAATAATGCTTGCCTTAATATTTTCATCTAACAAAGGCAGAAGAATATTAATCAAGTTCAACATTTGTGGCTTTGTAGGCGATTTCAATTCAATCACATTGCACACCTTCATGAGCTCTTTGATTTTCTTGTCAATATGATAATTGCCAATGCATATAATAGGATTCAAAGTGATTTCTTCTTGTCGCTGCTTTTTGGTTTTTTTCGGCCGAATAATTTTAATCAATGCATTAATACCACCCTTATCGCCATTATTCATACCATCAATTTCGTCCATCACGATCGCTAAATGCTTAATCTTCTTATGGAAGAGACTCATGATATTTTTGTCCGACATGTTATGCTTAGTAATCGTGTCGATAATAGATTTATTGCGAATATCGCCGGCATCATATTTGATTACATCGTAATTCAATTCTTTGAGGATGCTAACAATAAACGAACTTTTCCCAGATCCGGGATCGCCGTAAATATAAATGCCCTTTTTGGTCGCCAAATTGTGCTTATTTAGCTCAAAGTCCTTCAGGATTTCCTTGATTTTGTTAGCTTCGTCTTCACGATTTAATAAATTATTAAGGTTTAATGTTTCCATCTTATATTTCTTATAATATTCTTTTTATGTTCATTTTTACTTAAACCAAGTTCTTGAATTAAAGAATTAATTAATTCTTTGCATTTGGTTGATTGATTTTCAACGCAATATGTTTTTAAGAAATATATATAGTTTGCATAAATGCAATCTTGATATAAATATTTTTTGATGTTGAACCATTTATTATAATTTTCTTGCAATAATTGATTAAAAACATAATCATGATCCTGCCTTACAATCATTCTAATGTAGTTTTCTAGTTGCTTACGATTAATGCAACCTTTAAATAAATAATGGTATTTGGCATATAACTCCTTACTTAAAGATATTTTAGCTATTGCTGGGATATATGAACTAACAATTAAAGACAATTCTTTAGGTAAATTATCGATATTTTGAAAGAATAGGGTTGGATCATTTGAAAATCGTGTAGACATGTTTGTTTAAAAATATATAATAATTTATTTTTAGATTATTAATTAATAGTTTATTGATTAAAGGTTATTGATTGATTCTCGATATTATTCTGTAGTTGTTTCATCTGTGGTTGTATCTGTTGCACATGGATTGGACACACCATATGTAACACCATCCCATGATAAACCACATTTATTCGCCCATTTGTATTTAGCACAAGCGCCATTAGAACCATTAAACGGCGACCGATTGAAATCCATTGTCTTTTTGTCATCGGCGGTTGGTATATACTGAGAACAAGTTCCTAAATGATGACTATTAAAACACTGCGAACCATTGCCTGATAAATCTACCCAATAATCGGGACAATTGCCAACAATAGGAGGCCATACAGTATCGCTGGTTGAGTTTTTAAGCGCGACCCCAATTAATACTAGAAAAAGTATTAAAAATACTACGGCAATCATTAAAACCGTTTTTTGAAAAGACATTTCCATTATATAAATTAAACATATATTTTTTTTATGGATGTATTATATTATAATATATTATGAATAGCTCTGAAATATTTCCAAGTAGAAGTTCTAATGGTCGTGTTGATATTATAAGTAAAAGTAAAACAGATGCGCCTGATATTTCTAATTTATTTGCAATGTATGACAAAATTCCTGCTAATCAATGCACCACAATGAGAGAGCCGACTTTAGGACAGTGGGATGAAACGCCATTATCTAGAGCCTATTTTTCGCAAAATAATATTCAAATTGTGCAAAATGGTATTCGAGCGGGTGTCTATAAAAAATCGAATAGTCAGTATCTAGTGGCCCCTCAAGATTGCGATTCTCTTAAGGTTATCATGCGCAGCATATTCTTGCAGCATTCTGTGAATTTGGATCACGATATTCGGGGTCAGATAATAGCATTAAATAAAATGGTTTTGGATTACTGCATCCATCATGTGTATTCAGAAGCACAGGGTTACATGAAATACTTGTATGATGTCAGCACATTAGCAGTTCCTCTGTCGACACCTGTGATGACAACGCAGAATGATAGGCGCAATTATAAGATGCCCAAGTGGTTTTAAGTCATCTCAAACTTATAAAAAGAAAAAATATATTAAATATTTATTAATTTAATATAATTTATTATTGCATTTGTTAGTTTATTATGATTACATATTTGATTTAATTATTTATTATTTAATTATCTTTTTAACCTTTGCTACCTTTACGGGAAGCTCAACCTCAATTGTCTCTTCTACTACTAAATCAATTGCCTTATCCTTCTTTACCATCTTCTTTACAGATCCAGCCTTGGCAACAATTTTAGAACTTGCCTTCTTTTTATCATTACCGCTTTGAGATCTATCCGATCTATACTTGCCATATTCTTGCTCTAATTGTTCTAGCTCTGACATCCACATCTGCTGCTCTGTCGTTTCTTTGATTCGTTGCAATTCATCCGATTTATCTTTATGCTCTCTGTTCAGCTTCTCTACATTCTCTTCCGAGACACTGTCCATAGGCATCTTAATTAGATATTTATAATCATTATCTTCTTCGATCACATCGTAAGCCTTCTCCTGTAACATCTCTACAATCTCAGCCTTCTTTTTCTTTCGCAAATCAATCGTGTCATCAAGTAGCTCCTGAATATATCGCGCTTTATTAGATAATACAACCAATTCCTTTTCTAATGCATCGATCAAATGCGCTTTTCTTTCCACATATAATTGAAATCTTGTTACAAAATAGTCGTCAATAATATCTTCTACTGTGTCATACTTTTTCAGTTTATCTTCCGCGTCAAACAAATGCATATTGGTTGTAGAGCTCGTGGAATAAAGCTTGAATAACTTTTCTAACGCATTGCAGCCATTATCTGTTTGGATCGCTTCTAATTCTTCGACCTTGCCCTTTTGCAGAGTAATCGTAAAATCTACTGTAGTGTCTTTGCTCATATCATCATAATCTTTTACTAGTGGCACAATTTTCTTGCCCTCTTTGTTTAGACCGGGCTCAATTAGCTCCTCTAATAACTCTTTAAAGCTCTCAGTCCAGAATCCAACAGGAAGCTCGGTAACGCGAATTTTATCGGGACCAACCTTTTCATATCTGCCTTTAATCAAGAACTTTGAGGGTCCGATCTTTTCAATTGTGCCGCAAAATCCTTCATAGAATGGCACAAACGGGTCTTCAATTGGAGGCCAACCAACCAATTTATTCTTAATATATCCGATAATTTGCAATGGACTGTAACACATGATGTCTGTGCTGAATCCGGTTCCGATTCCCTTGGAACCATTCACCAAAATCATTGGAATAATAGGTGCATAAAATCGGGGTTCTACAGGTGTGCCATCATCATTCAAATAATTCAAAATTGCATCATCGTGTTTTGAAAAGATGGCTCTTGTTAGCTGATTTAATAAGGTAAAGATGTATCTCTCTGATGCACTATCATCACCGCCTTTTAATCTTGTTCCAAATTGTCCTGATGGAACTAGCAAGTTAATATTATTTGAGCCGACGAAATTTTGCGCCATGCCAACAATTGCGCCATTTAAGCTGGCTTCGCCATGATGATAACACGCGTGCTCTGACACATAACCACTAAATTGTGCAACCTTGATTTCTGAAGTCAAGTTCTTTTTAAACGCGGCAAACAGAATTTTTCGCAAACTGGTCTTGAGTCCATCCATCAAACTAGGAATAGAACGATCACAATCGTATTTCGAAAAGTGAATAAGCTCTTCGCCGATAAATTCTTCATATGTTACACTTTGTTTGTTAGTGTCTAAGTAAAGATCTCTGTTATATTCTTTTAACCATTCTTTTCTATCATCCGAGCGCTTCTTATTAAATACCATGTCAATTGCTACTGCACTTTTAACGCCTGTATGTTCAAATCCGACAATCTTTTTCTGTTCAAAATATTCCTTGAATTCTTTGCCTGTGCTAGTTCCTAAACCCTTATAATATTTTATCTTCCATCCTTTGACGTCGGTTTGGTTGGCTGTTTTCCATTCTTCGTATTCGCCATCATTGTAAAACATTAGTGTGTTTTGACCCTTGGATGCCTTCAAAATGGGTGTGTTCATGAAGCCAATAAATCCGGGAATTTGCGTTAGCGTAGACCACTCGCTTTCAAACAAGTTAATGCAAAGGCCTTTTATATGAGACCCATCTAAGTCCTGATCGGTCATGAACAATACCTTACCATATCTCAGGCTAGTTGCAATTATTTCTGCAGAATATTCTTTACCGGTCTCAAGACCAAGGATTTTCTTGATTTCAGTTATCTCCTTGTTTTCTGAAATGCGTTTAGGCAGCTCCCCTCGAACATTTAGGAGCTTTCCCTTCAACGGATATACGCCGATTGTATTACGATCTTCCGAAGAGAGACCGGATATGATGCCGGCTTTGGCTGAATCCCCCTCGCAAAAGATAAGCGTGCATAAACCCGATTTATCTGTTCCTGCCCAGTTCGCATCTGTCAGCTTCGGAATGCCTCGCACTGATTTAGACTTGATGCCATCCGTTTTCTTTGCTGCCTTGTTTTCCTTTACTTCGGTGATTGCACAGGCGGCATCCATTACGCCCATTTTTGCCAGCTTCTCGATGAATTTATCGCTGACATCACATTTGGATCCGAACTTGGATGACGGTGTATTCATGTAGTCCTTTGTTTGGCTGTCGAATGCCGGATTTTCAATGTCACATCTAATAAACAAGATAAGTTGCTCTTTGATTGCATTTGGATTGACCTTGACCTTCTTCTTCTTCTCGATGTATTCCACCATTTTTCTAGTGATTTGTCCTAGAATATATTCCACATGTTTGCCACCTTTAGAAGTATGAATGCCGTTGACAAAGGATATCTGGACAAATTCCGAGGAAGGTGATATTCCAGCTGCATATTCCCAGCGTTCATTGCCTAGTTCATAGACACGAGGCTTCTCCGCCTTGTCGCCAATATATAAACTAATATATTGCTCAAAATTCTTGATGGGAATAAGCTGTGAATTGTATTTGACCTTTAGTGTTTTATCAGTAATAGCAGAAATATCATATACACGCTTTTTAAGGAGTGCAACTAAGTCGGGGCTTAAACCGCTTGTTTGGTCACTCGAAGAGCATAGACCTAGTCTCTGATAATCTGGTCTGAATGTAACTTTGGTATATGGTTTCGTCTTCGAAGCTTTTGTAATTTTAGGCGCACAAATGATATCCAAATTGTCTTTGAATTCTTGAGTATATTTCAAGCCACGAATGTGATCCACCGTTTCTACTGAACCATATGTAGACCAAATTAAAACAAGCTTGAATCCAAATCCATTCTTGCCGCCGACAATTTTCTTCTCTTCTTTGTTGTAATTGGTAGAAGTGCGCAGCCGACCAAAGATAAGCTCAGGAACCCAGACACCATCTTTTTGAGCGACATCGATTCCGTTACCATCATTAATCATGACAATGGTTCCGTCATCTTGAATTGTTACATCGATGTAGGTAACAGGTAGCGAGTTTTCTACACCGGCTTCCACTTTGGATGCCATGCGAACAACATGGTCTCTGCAATTAACGATGGCTTCGTCAAAGAGCTTGAAGAGACCGGGAACATAGCTAATATTTTTTTCTATAATTTTATCGGATTCTTCATTGACGATCCAGATGTGAGCATCGACAGTTTCAACCGATCCAATATAGGTATCAGGATTATCGAGAATATGCTGCTTATCTGTTTTTTCTTCCACATTAAAGAATAATTCATTATTGTTTGTATTTGTATCGGTATTCATGATAATAGATATAGTATGATATAAGATGTAATCATATGTTTAAATAGATTTCAATTTTATTTTATTTGATTTTATACAAGAAAAGAAAGAAAATTAGATGTGGTATATAAATATTAATATACATATTTATTAATGTCATCAAGTCAAAGTTTTATGCCGGGTGGTTTACCTGGAAATAAAAGATACTTAAAAAGACTAATAGATTATAATAGCAAGATTGCTTTTTTTAATTTAGAATCCAAAATTGTAGGAGGGAATCCGGATTATTTTTGTGAATGTTTTCATGATAAAGTAAATCGTATGAAGCAAGGATATAATGATCCAATGCAGACAAATTCGGAGCGCATTTCACAACTAGCAACGAATACTTTAGGAGGAAAAACAACCTTTGGTAATTTCAATATGCCTGCAAAAATAACCTATTTGGGTGGCATTGAGGGACAACCCGGTGGGATTCCTCGGCCACCTAGAAATAGATTTTAAAGGTTTATTTATTCTTTGTCGAATAATCTTTGTCGAATAATCTTTAGTCATATCCTTAGAAAGAGTTTTTTTCTAAATAATATATATAATGCACGTTCAAACAGTTGGAACCCGAGCTCAAGTATGGCATGGAACCGCCAAAAAGACATCAGGTGGATTAATGAAGTCCGATTTAATGCAAAACAAGGCTGGTCGCATCGTATCGCGAGCGAAGCACAATACCGCCAAGAAAGAAATGCGTTTAGTTAAGCACGGTTACGGAACAAAGAAGGGTAAATTTGGATTCGTAAAGATCGGTTCTCGTAAGAGATCTCAAAAGAAGAGAAAGATGCGAGGGGGCGCGCATATGCCTGAACATATGGCAATGCCCAAGATGGCAACTAATATGATGCATAAAATGGGTATGAAAGGGGGTGCCGGAATGGGTTCGTTAACACCTGCTGATATCAATTCTGATTACATGATTAAGGATGTTGTTGCTCAAGAATTTAGCCCTTTAGATCGTGCTTTGGTTGGTGGACGTGGTAGAAGCCGAGGCAGAAGTCGTGGTCGTGGTAGAAGCCGAGGCAGAAGTCGTGGTCGAAGCCAACAACAACGCGGTGGCTACTATGGTAATTCATTTTCCCCTGCGGATGCTATGGGTCAAGGTATTGATGGTCAAGGAATTACCAATTACAATGCGGCTGGATCTAACGGGGTTCAAGAGGCGGCTGGTATGGCTGGTGGCAAGAGACGCCGAAGAAAGCATAGATCAATGATGGGTGGAACTGGAAGCCGTGGATATGCGCCTGCTGATCTTGGATCTGTAGAAGTTCAAATGGCTGCTGGTCGCGGAAATTAAATCTTTTATATACAAATTAAAATAATATAATTAATTTTTAAAATAAATATATTATTTAGCTGAGAATCCAATCCGAACTAACAAATTTGTCAAATTTTATATATTCAGCCAAATTCTGTGAAAGAAATTTCTCAAAGAAATGCTTGCTAACAATAGGATGAAATGCATTTTCAACAGCATTTTTTGCAAGAATATAAGACTTGTAGTTTTGATATAATTCATCAAAAGATATTAGCGATACCTCTATCTGTTGTTCTTGCTTATAAAAGGCAAGCATCTCGTTAATATCATCATGTTTAGACCATAAATTGCAATGAATATTGGTAACATATTTATTATCAATGACCTCAACACTAGGATAAAAATAATGACAGATCATTTTTATAAGCTCCTTATCTGAAATATTAATAGGTGTTTTGTTAGTTAATTTATATAAGGAAGTTATCTCATCTATTTCATATTCTTCATCACTATCCGTTGTAATTATGATATGTTTTTCCCAAAAAGACAAGAAGCTACTAACACTAGGTAAAAATTTGCTTGTTACATTTGTAAACGTGATATCATTACTATTTTCAGTAAAGGTCAATTGTGCTTTTAATAATGTCTTTAAATTATTCGAATACATCATATTAGGCACATTTATACTTGATAAATAGAGCTTCCAAATATAGTGCATATTTTTCCATGGTAAATTATATATATTTGTTGCATTTGTTGCATTTGTTGAATTTGTTGAATTTGTTGAATTTGTTGCATTTGTTGCATTTGTTGAATTTGTAGACACTTGTTCAACACATTGACTTATAAATTGATCCACAATTTTGTTAGTTGTATTTAAAGAAAGGAACATTGTATATTCTTTAATAGGATCTTCTTTAGGCAAATTAATTAAAAACTGATCAGAGCTGATATATCGTTCCGAATAATGCGCTGCCACACTAAGTAAATCGATTCCTATTTTATTTAACACGTCTTTGATTAGATCAGTTGCAATAGAATTAAAGTTATCATTGGTTTTTATTAGACGATATCCTAACAAATTATGAGTCTCGTGGTATTTGGATATGAAATTGCTCATAATGGAATTACCTGTTGTAATGTATGCAATAGAATCGATGAAAGAGATGAGTTTTTTTATGTTTGAATTAATGAAAAACAAGTTGCATTCTGGACCTACATTTTTCTTTAGAATACAATCCCCGATAACAGTTAAGAAATATTTGGTTTCCGTCTTGGTCTCAAAAATGGTATTTAAAAACCCTAGCACATTTTGAATTGTATATGTTTCTGGCACCGATTTAAAAAGAGACCTGTCTTTGATTTGTTTGAGAATATTCTGCTTTGTCTTATGTTTCCATGCAATTAATTTTCCTTCATCCGTAATGGTTGAAAGCAAGTGATGATGAATGTCATCTTCTTTAACAATCTTGTATGTTTTGCCATCATATTCATAAAAAATGTTGTTATATGGCATGTAAAAATATTGATGTTTACTTAGGAATACTTTGTAAAAATTATCTTGCTCTAATGTAAGCTCATTAATTCTTGAAACACGCTCTAAATATCGTTTATTTTCAGATTCTAGCGTAGCAGGCAAATTTGTTAGATGCATTTGCAACCTTTGTAAAATATATGGATTGTCTTTGTATTTTTCGAAAAGATCTGAAATATTAAGATGTTCTGTGTTGTTTATATCTTGCATATATTTTATACTAGTTGAAGTCGTTTTAATACAGTTTATAATATTATTTATATAAATTTAAATAATATAACCACTTAAAGATATTATTAAAATAATAGATATTATGCTAGAAATACAATCTATTTGTAAAGATTGTCGAATTTGTAAAAATCCTGAACTAATTGATGTTATAAATCTAGGTGATCAAGTAATTACTTCTAGATTTCCATTATATGGAGATTATACAACTCCAACAACACCTATTGTTTTATCATTATGTAGTAATTGTAGTCTTGTTCAATTAAAATATTCTACTAATGCATCTGAATTATATGAACATGAATATGGATATAGGTCAGGTATTAGCAACACAATGAGGGATCATTTAAAAGCATATCAAGAAGAAATATTGTCTAAAATTTATTTAGAACCTGGAGATGCTGTTATTGATATTGGAAGCAATGATTCAACCATGTTACAATATTATGATAAATCTTTAAAAAGAATCGGTGTAGATCCTACTGGAAAACAATTTAAACAATATTACGGTGATGTAGAATTAATACCAACCTATTTTACATACAATAATTTTAAAAATGTATACAGTAATATAAAACCAAAAGTAGTATCGTCCATTTCGATGTTTTACGATTTACCTGATCCAGTTCAATTTGCCAAAGACATTTATAATATATTAGATGATGATGGTATTTGGACTTGTGAACAAAGTTATATTATTACTATGTTACGAAGAAACAGTGTTGATACTATTTGCCATGAACACTTAGAATATTATTCATTAACAGCGGTTAAACTCATAGCAGATTTATCTAATTTCAAAATTATTGATATTAAATTTAATGAATGCAATGGGGGAAGTTTTAGAATTTATTTTGCTAAGAAACCTTCAAATGCTTTTGTAGAAAGTAGCGAATTAATTTCTAAAATATTAGAAGATGAATCCAACTATGGAATTAAAAATCCGCAATTATATAAAGATTTTATTAATAATTGCGATAAAGAAGTTTTAAAATTAAATAAATTTATCGATACTGTAAATTTAAGTGATCAAAAAATGTATATTTATGGTGCTTCGACAAAAGGAAACTGTTTATTACAATATGCAGCTATTGGTGAAAACAAAATAAAATATGCGGTTGAAAGAAATCTAAGTAAGATTGGAAAAATGACATCAACAGGAGTTGGAATTATTAGTGAAGAAACAATGAGATCAAATCCTCCAGAGTATTTATTAGTTTTACCATGGCATTTTAGAGATGAAATCATTAAAAGAGAGGATGATTATTTAGAGAAAGGAGGTCAGCTTGTGTTTCCATTTCCTAATTTTGAGATTTATAGTAAGAGACAAAAAGTGTTAGTTACTGGTTGCAATGGCATGATAGCTAAATATGTTTTAGATGAATATAAAGAAGGACATAATTTATTTGGATTTGCTCATGAAAATAAGACAAACAATTTAAATAACAAACTAACAAGGTTTTATTTTGATATTAGAAATGTAGATGAACTAGAAATTAATTTAAATATAATTAAGCCAGATATTATAGTTCATTTGGCAGGCGTATCGAGCTCAATAGAATCATTTAAAAATCCTATAAGCACATTAGAATTAAATGGACTAACAGTTGCACATATTTGTGAAATTATTCATAAAAATCAATGGCCTACCAAGTTATTTAATGCTTCAAGTAGTGAAATATATAAAGGACATATTACATATGATGTAAAAGAAGATGATCACAATATGTTTCATTGCCATCCTTATTCGATTGCAAAAATAATGGGACATTCTATGATTGAGTTTTATAGAGATACATATAATTTACCTTTTTCAAATGGGACACTATTTACAGTTGAATCAAAGCATAAAATTGGTAATTTTTTATTGAGAAAAATAGCCGATCATTCTAAAATTTGGAAGCAATCTTTTGAACCGATTACTTTGGGCTCATTGGAATCATATAGAACTATTTTACACGCATCAGATGCTGCCAAAGCGATAAAGCTTATTTTGGAACAACCAGTTGGAGACACTTATGTTGTTTGTGGAAACGAAAGAATTCAAGTATTGGATTTAGTTTTAAGGTTGTATGCTAATTGTGGCATAAATATAGTTGTAAAAGATAATGTTTTATATTCAGTTTCTGATAATAAAATTGTGGCGATAATTGAAAATGTAAATAAAGGTATAGATACAGTTCCAGTTGATATTAGAGGAACTGCATTGAAATTGCATGATCTAGGATGGTCGGCTAAATTTTATGTTGATGATATATTAAGCGAGATAATTCGTTAAAAAATATAATGTTATAAAATAAATTTATATTGTAAATTTATTTTATATTGTTAGTAATTAATTATAATTTTATTCAATTAATCCCCATTTTTCAATAGCAATTTTATATTCTGGACAATCAAAATTTTGATCAATAGCAGATCTCATTGCTTGAGCTCCTGCCTTTGAACCATTTGGATGTCCATGAATATTTCCTCCACAGTTTGCTAAAAAATCAATTCCAAATCTTTTTCTTACGGCATTAACAATACCAGGATGCATTCCACAACTTAAAGCTGGCATAACATTATGTTTATGAAGAATATCTAAAATTTCAGCAAGTTCAGCTTCATCAGTTGACATATAACCTCCCCACATACCACAGTGAATAAAATCTACACCCATCATTCCTGCTAATAGACAAATAACTTTAAAATCTATCGAAAAACGATGACTCTTGTCAGTTAATATTTTATCACCAGATTTTTGAAAATGAACAAAAATTGGTAAATCTAATTCTCTTACTGCTTTATAAACTCCTAAACCATTCCAAAAATTAATATGAACGCCATTTCCTCCTAAAGCATGAACTTGCTTAACTCTATCAATTACATAAGGAAAATCTGCATTTATACAAACACAATATACAACATTTCTCCCAGATCTCTTAATTGCATCCATTACAAGAGGAACTCTTATTGAAATTGGACAAAAATCAGGATTTGATAAAATTTCGTCTTCTTTAATAAAATTTACACCACCTTCAACTAACTCTTCAACCATTTTTACAAGAATATCTGGTGTTATACCTGTTTTTGGTTTAATAATTCCTCCTAATAGAGGCTTATCTTTTACACCAACATAATCTCTAATTTGTGAAATACCAAACTTCGGACCTTTAAAATATTCTACTACATTAGAAGGAAACTTAAGATCAATCAAACGACAATAATTAATATTATCAATATCCAATTGACCTCCCATTACTTGAACCATTAACTGGGTAATACCATCTTCCTTCCAATTTGTATTTACAATTGGAAAAGCAATATCAATAATTCCTCTCTTAACTAATTTTAATTCTTCTTCATTACCAATTACTTTACATGAATATTTTTCAAAAAGTTCATCAGTTTCCCATTTATTTCTAATATTTGGATTACCAACACTTTGACCAATTGCTAATTCCCATCCAGCATCTCTTAATGAATGTTTACCTTCTAAATCATATGTGGCTATGAAGTATTCATCAACATTTATACTTGATCTTTCTAGAAAAATCATACTATACTATAATATAATTCGTTGTCTTTATATTTAAATAAAGTTTAATTATATATAAAATGAGTAATAGAAAAATAGATTTAAATGTAATTATACCAATGGCAGGATTAGGATCAAGATTTACAAGTTATGGATTTAGTGAAAATAAATATTTATTACCAATTAATGATAATTTAAATAAAATGATTGAAAAAGCAATTCTTACATTAAAAATTAATATACAAAATACTCACTTTATTTTTATTATACGAGAAGAAAATGAAATAGATTATCATTTGAGAAGTTATTTAAATTTAATTTGTAAAAATAATAATTATAGTTGTGACATATTGAATGTAAATAAATTAACAGAAGGTCCTGCTAGTTCAGTATATATTGCCAAAAATATTATAAATAATGACATCCCTCTTATAGTTTCTAATTCTGATCAAATATTAGATTGGGATTTTGATAAATTTTACAGTGAATGTAATAAATATGATGGATGTGTATTAACATATAAACCAAATTATAATTTAATTTTAGGAGAAAAAGATAAACATAGTTTTGTAAGATTTGAAAATTCCAAACCTGTAGAATTTGTTGAAAAAAAAGTTATTAGCGAGGAAGCATTAGTTGGTGTTCATTATTATAAAAAAGGAAAATATTTTATTGATGCATATGAATATTTATTTAAAAATAATATTAGAGCTCCTAATAATGAATTTTATTTATCATACACATATCAAGCATTATTAGATTTGGGTAATTTTTCAATAGGCACTTCCATGTTAAATGATAAAATAGAGCATTTTTATCCAGTAGGTGAACCTGAAGATTATTTTAATTATTATAATAGTTATTCCAAGATTATAATCCATAAACTATTTGATTTTGAATTAATAAATAATAAAATAGATAAAGATTTGTTTAAAATAGATTATATTAAAAAAGAAGATATACTAAATACAAATAATGAATTAATAATTAAATTAAATAATGACAACGATTTAAATTCTATTTTTCTAACAGGAGAAAATAATGTCTTTAATTTTAATGAAGATACTTATATATTACGAGTTTTTAATATTAATAAATTATTGAATTGCATAAATATTAGTGATTATTTAAGAGGTTGGATAATTGGTAATTTCGAACCATCGATTAAAAAAGAAACAAGATTTGAAATAGGAGTGCTAACTCATTTAAAAATGGAAAAATGGCCTTTTCATTATCATAAAGAATCAATTGAAATAAATATTTTAATAAAAGGTAAAATGATCATAAATAACATTAAAATTAATAAAGGAGATATATTTATTTTTAATAAGAAAGTAATTGCATGTCCATTATTTTTAGAAGATTGTAAAATAATATGTATAAAAATTCCTTCAGTCCCAGGAGATAAATATATTATATAATTATTATATTTTTAATAAATATAATAATTTATTTGCGAACAGCTACTCCAATTCCCCAATCAACTACATCAGATAAATACTTATAAACATCATATTGATTTGTATCAATACTATTAAGTAAAAAATAGGGACCTGGATGAGAATTAGTATCATGCATTACCACAACTCCATTTGAAGATAATAATTTCGTATAATTTTCCCATTCCCAATATACTTGATTTATAGAATGGTAACCATCAATCATTAAAATGTCTATCTCTTCTACTTCTAATTCTTTTAATTTTAAATATATGAAATCTGTATTTTGAGATGGAGAACAGACAGTAAAGATATTTTTATTAGTATCATCCAAACTTGATTTGTCTTCAATATCTATTCCAACATAAATATCTTGATCTCTTTTATTCTCTAAAAATACACTAGTCGATGATACTACATATCCATTTCTATTAACACCTATTTCAACAATAGATAGTTTGTCTTTTTTTTTCATTTGGTTTAATAAATGTATTTTTAAAATGTCTTGGTTATCAACAGAAAATTCTCGATTGTATGGGCGCCCTCCTGAAGCTTGAATTTGATACCATGCAAAATCTGTGTCATCATCATTAAAGCAAGTATACTTTTTAGTTAATCCATTAGTATTTATATATTGCACTTGATAATTTACTACATTTTCTACAATTGTATGATTTGTAAAATTATATAATCCATATATATCCGTTTTAAAGTTAGGATCTGTTTTTACAATATTCATTTAATTAATATATATACATAAATTAATATATTTAAACGTAAACATATATTTATACATTTATTATCTCTATACATTTTAAAATATAATCTGAGCAAACTCCAAAACAATTTCTTGATATTTCAAAATTATTCCATTCGGGCATTAAAATAATACTTTTATTTGTTGATACCATTTTTGGATAACACCATATAAAACCTTTTCTTGTTATTGTATAATTATCTTCCTGATGCCAAAATATATTAAGATCTTCAAAATTCAATAATATATCTAAAGCTTCTATGTTTTTACAATGAATCCATAAATATTTACTATTATCTATTAAAAAATTAATATCTATTTCATAATCAGGATTGTCATGACCTAGAAAAAATTTATTATTTATGTATCTTACATCAATTTCACAATCATAACCTAATTTTATTGTTTCTAAAATATAACTAGGTTGATTTTCTTTATTATTAGGGCCATTTATATTACCTCTGTGTGCAATATATTTCATATAAATATATTATACAATATACAATATATTTAATTAAATAAAATAATATATATATAATATGAAAAAAATAGCTATAATGTTTGTTGGTCAAATGCGAACAAATAATTTAGGTGAAAATGCTCAAGATAATATTATTTTAGATTCTATCAATAAATATCTACTAAATGATGCTTTTAAAAATACATATAATTATGATGTATTTATTTCAACAGATGAAATAGATATTGAAAAAACTAAATTATATTTTGGAGACCATTTAAAAAATATAAATATAACTGAGAATAATTGGTATTATAATGATTTAACAGTAAATGTTCAAAGCTATGATTATTTTTATAATAAATATTTGAATAGAATTAAAAATTTACCTTATACATCGTATTTAAATTCTTTTTATCAAAATTATCGAATATACTGTAGCTACAAGATGATAATTGACAATGAAGAAAAAACTAATACAAATTATGATTACTATATTAAAATTCGTCTTGATAGCAGAATTATGCAAGATATTTCATTGTTAATGTTATTAATTGAGAAAGAAAAAAAAATATGTATGGAACATGATCATTTGATTATTGTTAATAATGAATATAAAGAAATATTTAATTTCATAGATTTTATTGGTTCATTTAATGATAAAATAAATAATTCTGATAATTTATTAAATTATTTCTTTTATGATACTTTTAACGATACGTATCCAAATCATATGACATTAAATGATAATGAGTTTTTTTTTTGTCCCGAAAGACAAATAATTGAATACATTAGACATTTAGCAAAAAATAAAAATAATATAATCAAAGATATATTTACAGGAATAACATATCCTAGTTTTCAATTAATTTATAGGGGAAATAATCAATATGGATATTCAAATTATACAGATGATAGTATTTTTATTCCAATTCATAGTATAGAATACATTAAAAATAATTGTTAATTTCTTAAATATAAGTAATTATACATAATTATTTTTTAAGATTAATATTAAATTTTAATTATTGTATTTAACAAGATATTTTTAATTTCCTCATGTGTTAAACTAACATCTGATTTTATTTTATTAATAATATCAGGACTAACTAAATCTTTATGCACATACCAATCTTCAAATTTACAATATTTACCTTCCCAAAAAACAGATACATCTGGAAAAACCAATATATATCCTCTTTCTTTAAATATTTGTCTTGAAATATTTTGTGTATTAAAATAATTACCGGTATATATATCATGTTCAAATGTAACAGTTGCAAATTTATATTTATCAAATACAGTATTATTTAATAATTCTAATGTATTTAATGTCGAACGATTATTAACATCTAAATCAATTTGTAAATAATCTATTTCTATCGGAAAATTATTTTTATCTAATATTTCTCTGTAACGAACCTTTTGCGCATCATTTAATACATATATTGAATTTTTTCTGTGAAGTTTATATGATTGTTCAAAACTCTTATCATATTCAACCATTATTCCTTTATAATTATGTTCACTTTCTAATACATAACTATTATTGTGAGTAATTGGATCATTTGAACCAATTTCCAAAAAGGTGCCATCTTTTTTATTATTTGTTAGTGCCCTTACAAATATATCTTGAGATGCTTGACTATATGTTTTCATTTTATTTATAATATTAAATAATATAAATATATTAAAGAATAAACTAATATATTTAATATATTATAATAATATTAATGATCGTTTTATTTTTAAATCATAAAATACAATCTTGCGGAGTTTATCAATATGGATTACGTCTATTTAATATTTTGAAAAAATCATATACTTATACATATGTATATAAAGAAATAGATAATTATACTGAATACATTGATATTATTCATAAAATTAAACCAAAAATGATATTATATAATTATCACGGTTCTACAATGTCTTGGTTAAATAACAATAATATTTTTAAAAATACAAAAAATATAGGAATACCACATGAATCAAATGGTCATATGTTTGACCTTATATTAAGTATAGATCCAAATGAATTAGAAACTAATAATTTTTTTAATATTCCTAGACCAATTTATGAAAATGTAGATAAGCTACTTGATAATTATAAAATAACTAACAAAAAAATAGAAGAATTTATAAATTATACTGAAGGAGAAAATGTTCCTATTTTTGGATCATTTGGATTTGGATTTACTAATAAAGGGTTTGATAAAATTATACAAATAGTAAATGATAATTATGATGCAGCAATAATAAAATTAGTAATTACATTCGCTCATTTTGATCCTAATAGAGATGCTAATATTAATCATGTTTTACAAACATGTAATTCAATTATTAGAAAACCTAATATTAAATTAATGATATTAAATGATTTTTTTACTAATGAAGAAGTATTATTATTTTTAAAATCTAATACGTGTAATATATTTTTATATGATACAATGAATGGAAGAGGAACTTCTAGTGTTATTGATTATGCTATATCGGTTAATAAACCATTTGTTATTTCTGATAGTTTTATGTTTCGTCATATTTATTCTGATGATATATGTGTATATAAAACAAATATAAGAGATGCAATTGAAAATTCAAAAAAAATGTTACCAAATTTACTTAAAAAATATAGTAATAAAATTTTAATTGATAAAATAGATAATATAATTAATAATTTAAATAATAATAATAAAATTTTTGACTATAATGTATCAGCTTATTATCATTCACATAATTATACAGAATCTGCCAATTTTACTGATAAGCTAGTTATATTATTTAATAATCATAAAAATAACAATGTAGATACATTTAAAGTTTCAAATGATATTTTTTCAGATACATGCCCATATATACTTAAAACACTTTTTATTAATATAGACATTAACAATGAAAATTTTGAAATAAAATTTAAGGAGCATGGAGAAGTATCATGGAATGATATATTAAACAAAATTAATAATCATTTAGATACAATAAATAAAAATACAATAAATGAAAAATTATTAATTGAAGTTTCTATTGGTGAAATTATTGATAAATATAGCATATTAGAACTAAAACACAAATATATTTCTGATCTAAATAAACTGCAAGATATTGAAAATGAAATGAAGACCTTAGAAAAATATGTAGGTGATATTAAAACAACTCACTTTTATAGAATGCTACTTTACATAAACGAACAAATTTGGTTAGATACTGATATTATTAAAGGAATAAATATAAATAATAAAGATCCTGAAATTATTTGTAAATTAACTGAAATTTATAATAGAATTTTTGATAATAATCAACGAAGATTTAGACTGAAAAATCATTTTAATTCTGTTAAAAAATCTTATATTAAAGAACATAAAAGTTATGCAGAAAATAGTTGTTTTATTAATATTTTAGAAGAAATAGATATATACTCTAAAATTCCTGAAATAAATTATTTATGCATATCTCATGATATTGTATATTTTAATCATGCTTACAAAAATATAATTGATAAATTATTTGTTAATACAAATATAAAATTTATAGAAGATTGTAATATAGATTCATCATCGAACATTTATGATTTAAAATCATTTACACTTAATACTGATATTAAAGATTTTTTTGAATTTAATACTATAAAATACAAATCACCTGGGAGATTAGGAGATTTTTTAAATCAATTGTCTGTGATTTGTGAAAATTATTATAAAACTGGAAGAAAAGGAGAACTATATATATACAATTTTGAATTTGTTTTTAGTATTGAACATACATATTCAGATACATATAATTCAATTATATCTTTAAATTTCATCAAAAATTATAAAATGTATGATGGTGAAACAATCGATATAGATTTATCAATGTGGAGAAATAATATTTATGCATCTAATAAAGAAACTTGGTTTCATATATATAACAAAGTGTATAATGTAAGTTGGGGAAAACATCAGTGGCTAACTAGTCAAATAGATCCTACTTGGAATGATAAAATAATTATAAATATAACACCTTATCGATTTATGTCACAAAATTGTATAGTTAAATTAATTGATGCAATAAAGGATAAAATCAATGATTGTATATTTATTTCTAATGAAAAAGAATATTATGATTATTTTTCTAAAAATACTGGTTTAAATATAGAATATTATAAACCTAAAAATTTTGAAGAAATTGTAATTATTGTAAATTCATGTAAAATAGGATATTTTGGATTATCTTCTATGGCAGTTGTAGCAAATGCTTTACATAAAAATCATTATCTTATGTATACAACAAAAGATTGTTGCGATTATGATTACAATAATATGAAAGATATAATTCCACATGTTTTAGATATTTTAGTTTAATTGTTTATAATATAAATAATATAAAATAAATTCAAATAAAATAAAAAATAATTTTATTTAAATTAGTATTTAAAGGTTTGCGTTTAAAATGAATATAATGTCGCAATTTAATAAAAATTCTGTATCAAATGAAGGAAATGTTTTAACCATAAAAACAGTTCAAATTGCACCATTTCGCACTTTGATGACCGCTCTAAAGGATATTCTTTTAGAAACAAATATTTCATTTCAACCCGATGGCATTCGTATTATCAATATGGATAAGTCTCACACCATTTTAGCTCATTTGTATTTGGCGGCTCAGAATTTTGAGTCTTATGAATGCAAGCAAGAAAAGATCATTATCGGTGTTAATATGTTTCATCTATTCAAATTAATCAATTCAATTGATAATGATGATACTTTAACTATTTACATCGAGAATGCCGACTATTTTGATGGCATTGTCTCTTACTTGGCTTTAAAATTTGAAAATGGTGATATTAAGCAATGTAAGACTCAGAAGCTGAAGCTGATCGAGCCTGAGCCTGAGGAATTGGAATATCCCGACGTCAAGTTTAGCTCTATTATTAATCTGCCTTCTGCGGATTTTCAGAAGATTATTCGCGACCTTTCATGCATTTCCGACAAATTGGAAATCAAGTCGGTTGGCAATGAGCTCATTTTTAAGTGCAAGGGGCAATTTGCGGAAGCGGAAATTCATCGAGCAGAATCCGATGGATCTATGGGATTTATTTTAAAGCAAGATTCATCTAAAATTATTCAGGGAGAATTTTCTCTTAAAAATCTTGGATATTTTATCAAATGCACGAATTTATGCTCTCAAATTGAAATCTACTTGGAGAACGATTTGCCTTTGGTTGTCAAGTATGATGTGGCAAGTTTGGGATCAATTAGACTCTGTTTAAGTTCTTTGCCCTAAATATATTTTTAAACCATATATGGTGACCCTTTTATATTTTTACAATTCATATGCAATATTAAATAGAAGCTATCTAGTTTATTTATATTTATCACACTAGTAATACTAATTTTGCACAAGATTTAACTCTTCAATTGGGTTTATTTTAAAAATAAATCATAATTTTAAAATATACCATATTTTATATAATGTCTTTCAAAAGCTACAATAATTATTTAGGATCTCAACGTTGTTGTAATACATCTAGTTCAACAAAAGGTCCACAGGGAGCACAAGGCTCTGCGGGTCAAATTGGACCTATGGGTGCCATGGGATCGCAAGGCTTTACAGGACCTCCGGGGCCTCCGGGGCCTGGATCTTCAGGAGGAACAGGATCGGGCGCTACAGGAGCCACAGGAGCAACAGGAGTCACAGGAGCAACAGGAGTCACAGGAGTCACAGGAGTCACAGGAGCAACAGGAGCAACAGGAGTCACAGGTGCAACAGGAGCCACAGGAGCAACAGGAGTCACAGGAGCAACAGGTGCAACAGGAGTCACAGGTCAAACAGGAGCTACAGGAGCAACAGGAGTCACAGGTGCAACAGGAGCTACAGGAGCTACAGGAGCTACAGGCGTCACAGGTCAAACAGGACCAACAGGACCAACAGGAGCAACAGGAGTCACAGGTGCAACAGGAGCTCAAGGAGCCACTGGAGCAGGAGTAAATATAGGATCTACCGGTTACGGAAATATGGTTGTTTATAGTAATACTGGATCTACTTTTTACTATTCTAATTTATTATTTACAGATCCAAATGTAAATGGTTTTACAGGTCCAGTAGGAACAACAGGGCCAATTATTTGGACGAATGGTCATATACTACCAACTGCAAATAATGTATATCACTTAGGTGCAACAGGAGCTTGCTTCAGTGATATGTTCATGAGCGGTGGCACAATTTACATGATTAATGATGCTGCTGGTATAACAGGTGTATACCAAGATGGAAATATTAGTTTAAATAATGATGGTCTTGTTTATACAGCTAAAGGATTTGCGACTCCATTTGCTGCAATTTTTAATAATGGAGAATATGGGCCTGCAGGACCAGGAGGTCAAACAGGAAATCTTGGATGGAAAATAGGATCAACTGGAAGCATTTATAATAATAATTTAGATTTAACGGCTCAAGGATTTTTTACATCTGTAAAAAATAATGGATTAACAGGCGCTATAGGAACAAGTAACTCACTAATAAGACCTTTAAATATTGGGAGTTATGGACCTACAGGATCTACATTAAATAATAATATAAAAAATATATATTTTAATGGGACACAATTTAATATAAATGCGATAACAGGTGCTACAGGATTAACAGGATCTACAGGTATAACAGGATCTACAGGATACATAGAACCATATTCTGCTGTATTGTCTTTATTATCGGCAGCAACAGGTGCAACAGGAGCCACAGGAGCAACAGGAGCCACAGGTGCAACAGGAGCCACAGGAGCAACAGGTGCCACAGGAGCCACAGGATCAACAGGATCAACAGGATCTCAAGGATCAACAGGATCAACAGGAAGAACAGGAGCAACAGGAGCAACAGGATTCCAAGGAGCACAAGGAGCACAAGGAGCACAAGGTGAAACAGGGCCACAGGGTGCAACAGGAGCACAGGGTGCAACAGGACCTTCATTTACAACTAATAGCATTAACCAAGAAGTTTTTAGTAAAACTGTAAAACTTGACAGTGTTTATTATGCAAATCAAACTTCTATTAAAACTAGTAATGTTGTTGCTGAATTAGATAATTTTACCGATAATCAAGAAATATATACATTTGGTCCTACTATTCAGAATCGATGGGTGTCTGTTGGCAATAAACCATCTATCGCATATTCTTCTGATGGATTAAATTGGTTTACAGCAAACGATACATTATTTTTTAAGAATGCTTTTGGAGTAGAGTGGAATGGAATAATATGGGTAGCAGTTGGTAATAGTGATAATTATAATTATAATTCAATCTGTTATTCATATGATGGAATTATTTGGAATCCTTCACAAAACCCTGGTGCTTTTAATGTTGGTTATTGTGTAGCATGGAATAATATTATGTGGATAGCGGGAGGTGAAGTCGGAGGTTCTAATATGTGGTATTCATATGATGGAATGAATTGGGATAAAAATAATTCTAATGATATTGATACTGTTTATGATATCGCGTGGAATGGTAATATGTGGGTTGCAGTAGGAAAAGTAGGTTCTTCAACTTCTATTGTATATTCATATGATGGTTTGCCGGGAACGTGGTTAGTTGCAACAAATGCGTTTGATGTAGGATATGGAGTAGCATGGAATGGTTATATGTGGATTGCGGTTGGGACAGCTAGTCCATCAGGGTTTACAATTTTTTATTCATATGATGGAATAATTTGGACAGGTGTAACAAACCCATTTTCTACTACCGGATTAGATATAAAATGGAATGGAATAATGTGGGTTGCCACAGGCGATGTTTCACCAATTGTATATTCATATGATGGATTTACATGGAATAATTGTATTATTAGTGGAACAGCAGGGTTGTATAATTCTCTTTGCTGGAATGGAACAAGATGGGTTGCAATTGATTCCACAAATTCAAATGTATTAGTATACTCGAATAATGGCATAAATTGGATTTCTATTCCAAATTTAGGGCAAAATTTGGGATTAGGGATTGCCTACAACAGAAAAAGACAGGATACGATAACTTTTCCTAAAAATAGACTAGTAGCAGTTGGGATAAATTATACATTATATTCGGATGATGGGAAAAATTGGCAAGCTCTTGGTATTTATATACCATTTAAAGAAGGACATAGTATTGATTGGAATGGCGAAATATGGGTAGCAGTTGGATCAGATGACCCGACTTCTTTACTTACAGACACTTCTACTGCATATTCATATAACGGAACTGATTGGATAAACGCGACAAATATATTCAATATAGGTAGAGGTGTAAAATGGAACGGAATGATGTGGGTTGCTGTTGGTAGACCAAATGTAATATTTAAGACACCTATAGCATATTCCTATGACGGAATTTGCTGGAAACCAGCATATAATCCAAGAGGTGTTGAAGGCTTTGCGCTTGATTGGAATGGCGAAATATGGGTCGCTGGTGTAGATAGTTCGAATACTTTAATTTATTCATATGATGGTGATACTTGGGTTGGTGCTAAGACTCCTTCCATTTTTGAGTGTTATACTGTAGTCTGGAATGGAACTATATGGGTTGCGGCTGGAAATACTTCAACTCCTGTCTATTCATATGATGGAATAAATTGGTATAATTCGCCTTCAACTACTCCATTTGGTAAGATTTTTTCAGCCGCATGGAATGGTTCTATGTGGCTAATTGGAGGTGATTCAACACCTTTTATTGCGTATTCATATGATGGAATAATCTGGGATACTGTCTTCGTTGTTATAGGAGTTCTGGGAAAGCCGATTAATGGAATTACATGGGATGGTAACAAATGGATTGCAGTTGCAAACGCAGGACAAATATGTTATTCATATGATGGATTTGAATGGACAGCAGCAATTGTTCCAACCGGAGATGATATATATGGCGTCGCTTGGAATAAAAATTTAGGATCAACCTATATTCAACAACCTGTTATTTCTTTAGGAATTGGACATGCTAATTCAATAGCATATTCATTAGATGGAATCAAATATACTGGATTAGGAAATGATCAAAATAGTTTACTTAGAGGAAGCTATGCAGCAGGATGGAATGGATCAATGTGGGTTGCTACAGGAGAAGGAGGAGAGATTACTATAATATATTCATACGACGGCATTGAATGGATTCCAGTTATTGGATCAAATAATTATATAAAACCCGGATTTGCTGTTGTATGGACAGGTATTAACTGGGTTGTAACAGGAACACCAAACCCTATTAATGTATATTATTCTCCTGATGGAATTAATTGGTTTCATTCAGAAATTCCTAATCCTAGTTTTATTTATCATGGTTTAGCAACTGATGTTAAAACAATAGTAGGTGGGACGCAATCGACAACAGTTGCAGTTGGTGATTCAGATATTATTTATTCTCAAAATGACGGATTATCTTGGGCTACAGCTTATAATCTCCCTGGAATATCCTTGCTTTGTGTTGCTTGGAATGGGACAACTTGGCTGACAGGTGGTAATAATCCTGTTTTGTATTCGTCTTTTGATGGTATTGATTGGTCTTCAGGTTCTGTAACAGTTACAGCTGTAAACATACGCAGCATAGCATGGAACGGAGAAAAATGGGTTGTTGTAGGTGATTATAATAGTGCGATTCAAATTTATTATACAATTGCATTAGATGGTTTAAGTGGTTGGTTCCTAGCAAATGTAATTATATCGGGATCTCCACCTGTTGATTTGTATTCTGTAATTTGGAATGGAAAAAGATGGATTGCAGGAGGTAGAAATAATAACACAGGATTGTCTTGTATACTCACATCACATGACGGAGAAATATGGTATGAAAGTCCACCTGTAACAACACCATTAAATCCATACAGTAATCCAATAGATAGTATAGTGATTGGATCAGCTAGCAATTCTCGTATAGGAGGGGTTATAGTCGATAGTCAAATTGCTTTAAATAATAATAATAGTGTAAATTTAACAACAAAATTAGATTTATATTCAGATGATTATTATAATAATGGCTACAATAATATGACAGTATCTATCAAAAGCTCTGATTTATTATAAAATAATATAAAATATATAATATAATATATTATATTATGCGAACAATACCAACACCAACGCCAACGCCAACACATTTAGACTTTTTAAACACATTGAAGACCAATTCATTAACAAATAAAAATATAGCTATTGGATTAAATGCGGGACAAAATAATTCAGGAATAAATAATACTTATTTAGGACCTAGTACTTCTGGAAATCCAGGTGTAACCGCATCTAATAATTCTACTGCAATTGGATATAAAGCACAAATAACAAAATCAAATCAAATTGTTCTTGGCGGTCCAACAACTAGTGAAATATATATTCCATATGGATCGTTAAAATTTCCTGATGGCACAATTCAAACAACTGCTGGTTTATCATCAGGAACAATTACTAAAAGTTTAATTCCGGAAAATTTAACAACTGATATAGGCTCTCCCGACTTTCCAATACGGTCATTATATGTTACTTCAGATACTATACATTTAGGAAAAGCAAAAATTAGTTCAACTACTGATGGAAGTATTGTTTTTAAAAATGAAGCAAATAATACAATAAGTATTGGACCACAAGGTATAACTCAAGTTGGATCAGATGGTAAAGATCAACCAATTTCAATTAATACATTAGGTGCAACCGGAGCAACAGGAGCAACAGGAGCAACAGGTGCCACAGGTGCAACAGGAGAAACAGGAGCAACAGGAGCAACAGGAGCAACAGGTGCAACAGGAGAAACAGGAGCAACTGGTGCAACCGGAGCAACAGGAGCAACAGGATCAACCGGAGCAACAGGTGCAACAGGAGCAACAGGAAAAACTGGAGCAACTGGTGCAACCGGAGCAACAGGAGCAACAGGATCAACCGGAGCAACTGGAGCAACAGGAGAAACAGGTGCAACAGGTGCAACCGGAGAAACTGGAGCAACTGGTGCAACCGGAGCAACAGGAGCAACAGGATCAACAGGAGCAACAGGTGCAACA
>Ga0214919_10001156_pt1 | contig 44114 bp, 37 predicted proteins | sample LL1503_MetaG_FD_177994 | JGI IMG/M metagenome (GOLD analysis project Ga0214919, IMG submission 177994) | Freshwater microbial communities from Lake Lanier, Atlanta, Georgia, United States - LL-1503 | ecosystem: Environmental > Aquatic > Freshwater > Lake | place: USA: Georgia | collected... | reverse complement strand
GTTATTGTTTAGAAAATCATATTAATATGATTTATAATCCTCCCTATACACCTGAATTTAACCCAATAGAATTAATATTTAATAAATTAAAAACAGAATTTAAAAAACTTGACCATAAAAATATTTATAATGATATTAAAAAATGTTTAAATAAAATATGTAAAGAAGATGTAATTAACAGTATTAATCATAGTTTAAAAATTATAAATAGTTATAAATAAATCATTTAACTTTAAAAATATTTTAAATTTAAATATACCCTTAAACTTTTTTTATATTAAATGCGTTTAATATCAATTTAAAAAATAGTAAGAAAAAAATAATTTAAAATTATAAGAAAAATTTTAATTTTATAAAAACATAAACATTTTTATGAAATTTTCAATATTTTTATGAAAATAATAATATATTTTAATTTATTCAAAAAATAAATTAAACTAAATATTTTTATAAATCATTTTTTTTACCATTTAATATTTTTAGATAAATTGAATTACTTGATAGCGGTGTAGATGTTCTTCATTTAGATCAACATTTATGATTTTTGTAAAAAAATTGAAATTTATTTTATTATAATTTTGTTTATTATTTAACTTTATCAATTTAATTTATTTAATAAAAATGCCAAAAATTACAATTACAACTAACAGTATTTATGAAACAATTAATGTGAGTAATGTCCAAGCTTATTTGGATGAGTTGCCACCAGAAAATATTACTATAATTAATGTTAGTAAATGTAAATTAACACATCTTTCCAATTTATCTAAATTTACTAATTTGAAAGGATTATATTGCTCCTGTAATCAACTCATAACGTTACCAGAATTGCCAAATAGTTTGAGAGAATTAAATTGTTACCGTAATCAACTAACAACATTGCCAGCATTACCGGAGTGGCTGGTATTGTTTGATTGTGCACGTAATCAACTCATAACGTTGCCAGCATTACCAGCAAGTTTAATAACATTTGATTGTTCTAATAATCCAATATCAGGTATTCTTAAGGATTTATCTGTTAATAATACAATTAATATACTATTAACTCGTAGTACAATAAACAAATTAAATCGGTTTAGACATGTATATTATATTTTAAAATTCAAGATTAAGTTTATACAATGGTTTCTAAGAGCTAATGAAAGAAAAATTATGGAAAAAAACCATCCTGATAAAATTATTAAATTACTTAATAGCGGTGTAGATGTTCTTAAGTTGCATGAACATTTATGATTTGAATATAAATTATAAAAAATTGATTTATTTATAAATATATATAAATACTCTTTTATATGTAAATAAAAATAAAAATGGAAATATACGAATATTCTAAATATATTACTAATAAAGAATGCTTAAAAGAAACAATTAATAAATATGGTGTAGGTATAATACCTAATGTAATTAATGATTTAGAATGTACATCAATAGTAGATGGATTATGGAATTATTTTGAACATATTAGTCAAAAATGGACAGTACCTATAAATAGAACTAATCAAAGTTCATGGAAAGAAATATATAAATTATATCCAATACATGCTCAATTATATCAACATTTTAATTGTGGACATGCACAAATAGCATGGAATATTAGACAAAATCCGAAAATAATTGAAATATTTTCACATTTTTGGAATTGTACTATTGAAGATTTATTGGTTTCATTTGATGGTTTTTCATTTGGATTACCTCCAGAAGTAACGCATAAAGGTTGGAATAAAAATAATACTTGGTATCATACTGATCAAAGTTATACTAGAAATGAATTTCAATGTATTCAATCATGGATAACTGGTTTAGATGTTAATGAAGGTGACTCAACATTAACATTTATGGAAGGATCTAATAATTTTCATGAAGAATTTGCAAAGAAATTTAATATTACAAATAAATTAGATTGGTATAAACTTAAACAAGAAGAAACAGATTTTTATTTAGAAAAAGGTTGTTTATATAAAAAGATTAAATGTTTGAAAGGTAGTTTAGTATTTTGGGACAGTCGAACAATTCATTGTGGTTGTGATGTTTTAAAAGAACGTTTATTACCGAACTTTAGAGCAATAATATATTTATGTTATATGCCTAGAAGTTTATGTGATAAAAAGAATTTAGAAAAGAAGAAAAAAGCATTTTTGGAATTGAGAACAACAAATCATTATCCGTGTAAAATTAAATTATTTCCAAAAAATCCACAAACATATGGTAAAGAGTTGCCTGAAATAACAGTAATAGATAAACCTATTTTAACTGATATTGGATATAAATTAGCTGGATTTTGAAATATTGATATAATATAATTTATCAGGTTCATCTTTTAATTCAGATAATTTAACTTTTTGTTCGGTATCTATTATAATTTTATCACAATTTTCAACTAATGATTTTATAATGTCAATATTTATTTTATATACCTCTTTGTATTTTCTGTATTGATATTTTTTCATAAGTGCTTTAATACAGTTTTCAATTTCTATTATATTATTAGATTCATAATAAAATAATACTTCAATATCATGTGCTAATGGTGATTGATGAGATTGTAATCTTTTCTTCAAATCTTTTGTTCTACCTATTTTATACAATGAATTTTCGGTTATATTAGCAGTTTTGAATATATAAATAACACCGCTTTCTGGATTTACTTTAGGTTTCTGATCTTTTTCTAACTTTGATATCTTTTCTTGCATACCATTGATTATATAGTCTTTGTATTTATTTAATAATGATTCAACTTGGATAAAATAATCGCGTACTTGATTACCCATTTTTGATTTGGTAAGTTGACAGATTTTCTTGAAACAATTTACTGTTATATAAATTTTTTCTTTATTATGTCCTCCAGAACCATGTTGTTTTTTAATTTTTAAAATTTTATAATCTATATTTTTTTTATAAGATTTTGTTAACGTATTTTTAGCACCATATTTAGTTATATGTAACCATTTTATAACATTATTTAAGTCAATATTTATTTCATTATTATCTATTGTATTATGATTAAATATTTTATAAAAATCATCTAAGAACTGGTTTGGTATACTAGAATACTTCTTGAGAAAATCAATAAATAGTATCATATATAATTTATGATTAGATTATTTTTTGCTTAAACTTAGATTTAAGCAAAATATATTATTTATAAAAAATACAAAGTAAATATATTTTTACATACAATATATATATGTTGGTAATTAATTATTTTATAAATCTTTTAATGCATTAATAATATAATGCGAATATTTATTCATTAATGTTTCAATTTCAATAAAATATTCTTGAACTTCATTTCCTTTTTTAGATTTTGTTGATAAGCATATTTTTTTAAAACATCTTGGTGATATCATTATTATTTCTTTCTTTTGACCTCCTTTACCATTTGGTTTAAATATTTTTTTTATTTTATAATCAATATCATTTTTATAAGTTTTAATTAAAGTCACTTTTGAATTATGTTTATTTATATCCAACCATGTTATAACAGTTTCTATATCAATATTTATTTCATCAATATTTTTGTTATCAATTATTTTATAATAATCTTCTAAAAAATTACTAGGTATAGTTGAATGTTTTTTTATAAAATCAATTAATGACATTATTTTATTATTTTTAACCTGTTCTTCAATTATATTTACATTTTCAATTATTTTATCATCTGCATATTTCAATAAATCATCTTTAATATATATATTTTGAATAAATTCATCATATATAATTCTATTATCAGATAAATTAGTTTTAATTTTAATTCTTTGTGATTTATACCAAAAACCTATTTTTTGATTTTTATATACTATATTTTCTAATGGTATAGTTTTATATAAATCACAATATTCAAATAATAGATTTTTTTTAAATTGCCATAATTCTTCAACTGTTAAACATTTAATATTTATATTTTTTATAATTTCATTGTTTATATCATATTTATTGATATTTGAGATTTTATTATCTTCTTTATAATATGTTCCATAATTATTATCTAATATTCTTATTTTTTTATTAAAATCTACATCATTATTTTTTAACATTTGAAAAGCATTTAAACATAAATTTGTATCTTCACACCAAATAAATATATGTGCTATTTTATTTAGATTGTTTGGATCTATTCTATTTGCTCTTAAAAATCTTTGTACTGTTCTTACATCATTTGAATTATCACCTAAATTTGTTAAATAAATAGAATCACATTTTATTAAATTTATTCCTTCATCTAATATTCTTATTGATAATATTACTTTTAATTCTTCTTCACTTGATTCTTTTTCAAAATATAATAATATATCAACTCTATCTTTTTTATTTGTGTCACTTGTTATTTTTTAATATTTATTTTATAATAATGATAATTTTCCATTATATAATTTAAAACGTATTGATATGTTTCGCATTCATCTTTACACTTTAGATAAATAATCGTTCTTCTACATCCTGTTCTTAAAAGTCCATTTATTAAAAATAAACATTTTTTACATATATCTTCATCTAATGTTAATAATTCTTCAGGCTGTTCCATAATTACTTTATTATTTTCAACAAAAGGTAAATATATTAAATAATCACATATATAACCTTCTTTAATTGCATTACTAAATGAATATTTATATATAGTTTCATGAGGAATAATTTCTTCCATTTTAGTTGGTGGAGTTGCAGTAACCAATAATACTTTATTAAACTTTTGAACTGTATTAATAAGACTATCCAAATTTAATAAATTATGTGCTTCATCAACAATCAATAATGTATCTTCTGATAAAACACAATTTTCTTCAATATTAAATATTTTTGAAATAACTTCTTCTGCAGATTTGAAAGTAGATGAAAATACAGTATATTTATTAAGATGATCTTTAATTACATTAAAATCTCTAGTTCCATTAACATCAACTAATATATGATTATAATTAGGCAAATAAATTTTAATATTATCTAAATTTTGTTCAGTAAGCATTGTCAAAGGACTAAAAATAAAAATATTTTTAAAATTACATTCTTTTAAAGATTCACAAAATATAACAGTTTTACCTGTTCCACATGGTAAATATAATAATTTAATTCCATTCCATATTTCTTTTAATTTATTTATAGCTTCAATTTGATATGGACGTAATTTTATTGATGTATTATTAATTTCTATTTTATTATTTGTAAATGGATTATTTGTTTTAATTTCTACTATTTTATTACGATTAATAATATCATTTTTTAATGTTTTTTCTAATTTAGTTGTATGATATAAATATCCTTTTGATTCATTAGAAAATCTATTAAATATAACAGATATAAAAGTACCTAAATCATTAGCACGTATAGTATTATTCCATAATTTCATTTGTAATCCATGATATATTTTATTATCTCCATTATATTCAATAGAAATACCATCTAACCCATATTCTCTCAATATTTGATTATTATTTTTACGTTTTAGTCTTAATTCAGATTCACTCTTAAAATATCCAGATTCAATTAAAACAGTATCAGGAATAATAGACCAATGATATGTTATATGTTTAAAATCTTTTATATGTTTATTTATACAATAGTGCTCAAATTTTAAATAGTTTTGTTTATTATCAGACATTCATATATTTATATATTAATATCTTTTTAAATCGATTTTTTAATAAAAATATATTTCATAGTTCTAATAACATTTTTATCATTATGAATTAAAAATTGCGTACCAATCATATTATATTCTAATTTTGTAATATATCTAATTAAAGATAAATATACTCTTTTCACTTTTTCAGGTGCTAATAAAGATTTAACACAATTACATTTAAAATATTTTTTAATTTCTGGCAATAAATTTAATATTTGTTCTTTTTTTTTTATATCATTATCTAATTCATATAATGTTATACTATTATTTGCATCTAATTTAAGAATATTTACTATTTTATTCATTATTTCTAACTGTTCATTTTTATATAATTCGGATTTTAATCTCATTTTACATGTAGTAATTATATATATAATTATTTTTTTATATTAATATTTTTATAATAAAGTAATTTTATTTTCAATAATACTCTAAACATATTTTCAATTCCTTTTTCATAATTATAGTTTTCATAATAAATCCATTTTTTGATTTATTTTTTTTATAAAAATCATCTAAATCTAAATCATTATTTATAATATTTTTCCATAAATCATCTGTAAAATCCTTATTATCTGCATATATAACTCTAAAATAATTATTCCATACACCATAATTTACTTCATACATTATATTATCTTCATCATCTCCAAATTCTATAATTACATAACTACCTTCCTTAAAACCAAAATCAGTATTCAATAAACGACAATATAGTAAATCTACAATATCACTTTTTGTACATCTATCAAGTAATTCAACATTTTTTAATAATTCATTTTTTATAATATTTCTATCATTGACGCATATATTATTCTCAAATACTTCTAATGAACTCATTATTACACCTAATTTAAGAAAAATGGGACAGTTTTTTCTTAAAAAAGATATAATTGCACCTTTAAGGAAGGCATGGTAAGACTTGACCCTGAACTTTATGTGTGTCCTGTTCGGATGGGTTTATACCTTTTATTGTTCTACAGTATCTTTCTGGACGTTTTTTATAAATTAAATAATAATTTACTATCTTTTCCATATTATATACTGCATTTTTATCTCTATTTATACATCCAATTTGTTTATTTTCCATTTGATATGTTAAAACTGAATGTAGTTTTCTTATTATTCCTTTCTTGTCATGTTGATATAGATTTTCACATTGTTCTTCTGTTTTATAATTTAATTTTGATGTATTATATTCATCTAAATTATAAGTTTTTATATGTGTTCCTATTAATCTTTTTAATCTCATATTTGGCGTTGATAAATTACCTTTATTACAGTTTCCTTTCATTGACCAATCTCCATATAATAATATTGATTTCTTTCCAAATTCTTTCTTTATTTCTCTTATTAAACTAATATCTGCTTTTTTTCTGTTTATATATCCATACCATTTGTATTTTCTAAATATTTCTTTATTGTATTCTTCGAATAAAATTTTATTTATTCTGTTTTTATTTAGTATATATGTTTTAAATTTTTCTAAATTACAAGTTTTTGAATTATAATTTTTTAATTCATTTTCTATTTCTGATATATTATTTTTATTTCTATAATTTTGCAATAATTTTTGATACTTTATTCTTTTTGTCTCTTTTACATGTTTTTTATTTGTATATTTTAGTATTTTTCCCTTTTTATCTTTCATGTATAATAATGTTTTTTTTCCAGGATCAATAACTACCCAATTATTATTTTTTATTTCCTCTAGTTCATTATCATTCAAATCTTCCAAATACTTAAAATCAATATTACTATTAATTTTATTTTCTTCATTATTTTTTTTTATTTCTTCTTTTATTTTTTGTTGTTCTTCTTTGGATAATTTCTTAAATTCTTTTCTCGCTGTATCTTTCTTTTCTTTTTGTTCTAATTTATATTTTTCTTCACTTTTCCTTTTTTCTTCTTTTTGTTTCATTTTATATATTTCTTTTTCTTCTAGTGTCATATTTTTTGTATTTATTCTATTTTCTCTTCTTTTATTTTTCATGTTTTCTTTTTTCTTTTTTTCATTTTCAACTTTATCTTTATGTAGCATTTGAATAGATACTGAATAACAATCTGTATAAATTTTATAATCAAATATATAATTAGATTGTTCAAAGATAGAATCATTAAGATTAAAGAAATTATTCCAAATAGATATTTTAATATCTTCAATATTATTTAAAAGTTCATTCTTATTTTCTCTAATATATATTTCAATTAAACTTTTAGTATCAATAGGTATATATTTAGGAATAATATCAGTTCTTAAAGGGAAAAATTGATAAGAAGCAGTATTTATTTTTTCAATTTCTAAACACATATAAATCATAGATTTAAAATATTTTTGAGGATTATTTTGAATATCAAATTCATATGAATTTGTAAAATCAACAGGAAAAATATTATTTCTGTGTAGATTAATCCAATCATGATATTTAGAATTAGACAGCAATGTATTATTAAATAAGTCTTCTTTAATTTGAAAAAGTTCTTTATTTAATAATTTTCTAACTTCAACTTTTTTACCTTTATCAGTATTTTCTAATATAGTATTATTAATAATCCTAAAAGAAGAATTAACAAATTTTTTAACATACTTGAAAAAATGTAATTTAATATTATTTTCAATATTTGTTAACATATCAATAGACATAGAATTTAAAATTTGGGATAAATAAGAACCATTAATTTTATCATCATTATATAAAACTTTATAATTATTATTGTAAAAGTCAGTAAAATTATTTAACATTAACAAATTATTACCTTTAGGAGTATTACCACCTTTATTATTCAAAGTTAAAACACTAAAAACCATTTTAATGGTATCAGTAGTAATAATAGGAATAATAATATTATTATGATAATATTCTAAAATCCATAATCTTAAAAATTGATAAGTTTGAATAACAATTTTATTTGTTCTAAAACAAACATCAAATAAAGGAGAAATAAAATTATTGTTTCTAATAATTTTGTTGATATTACACTTAACAGTAATAATCTTATTTTTATCTGGAGGTTTTTTTAATATAGTTGTCATTATAGTAGTTATATAATATATGTAATATATCTTTAAGTATAAATAAACTCATTTATTTTTAATAAATAAATATATTCATTTAATATAAAATTATTAAATATAAAATAATATAAAATTAAAATAATAAAACAATATAAAAATGGAATTTAACTTAAATTATCACTGTCATAAGTGTAAATTATATTTTAATTATAAATCATTTTATGAAAAACATTTAATAAGTAATAAACATATAAATGGAAAAAGAAAAGAAAGGAATGATAAAAAAGAAAAACCAGAAAGAACAATACATAAATGTTTATTATGTGATTATGAAAATATAAATATACAAAATTATAAAGCACATTATTTAAAAAATCATTGTACAATAGAAGAAAAAGAGAAAGAATTTAAGTATTATTGTAAAATCTGTGATTTTGGAGTTTTTACAGAAAGTATGTATAATAAACATTTAGAAACAACAAAACATCGATATAATGAAATGAAAATATAATATTTAGAATAAAAAATAATATATTTTTAGTTATAGAATAATTATTTTTATTAAATTATAAAAATATATATTATAAATATATGAAATTATCAATAATAAATCCATTATTTATTGATAAGTATAATATTAATATTATTAATTCTTTATATAAAATATGTCCTATATATCCATATCAATGTGTTCTTAATGATAATAATATTTTACTATTTGGATTTTCTATTATTAAATTAAATAAAGGTTTATATAAAATAAAAATTATTTTACAAATAATAACAAATAAAGAACAAAATAATAATATATTTTTTAAATATAAAATTGGTAAAAATTTAATATATAGTACAAAAATTTTACATAAAAATAATATAAATTATGTAAAAAATGAAATTAAAATGATTTTATCAAATAGAAATAAAAAACTTAGTTTGATAGAAGATGTTATAAATAATTCTAAAGAAAAAAAATATAATATCATTAAAAAAATTATCAAAATTAATTAAAAATAATAAAACTTTATTTGAAACTGGTGCAGGTATTTCTTATAAAGTTATACCATCATTAAATAAAATTAGAAAATATGTTAGAATGAATTATAATATAGAAAAAGTTTTAAATAATCCAAGTAATATAATAAAAAAACTTGAATTATGGTTTAAAAAAGTAATAAATTCAAAACCAACTACTGGACATATATATTTACAAAAGATATGTAAGATTACAAATTCTAGTATAATAACAGGTAATTTTGATATTTTGCATGAACAAACAGGTATAAAACCTATAAAAATACACAAATACAATAATTATAAAAATGATTTAAAAAAAAATAAAAAATATATAAAATTATTAGTTGTTATTGGTATAAATGAAGATTTTTTACAACAAATTGAATATTATAGGAAAAATAAAACGAAAATTGTTATTTTTGTATTAAATAAATTATCTATTCCTGATTATGTTACAAAAGAAGATTATATTATTATTGGAGATTTACATAAAAATTTAAAACTATTATATAAATATATAAAAATATACTAAATTACAATAAATTTATCAAAACTATCAAAAAGATATTCTAGAATAATAAAAGTATTCATATTTCTAAAATAAAGTTAATAATTATTTTTTTAGAAATTTTAAGTATACAATTCATTTAAAGATAAAATTATATTTTTTATGATAAAATTCTTATATTTTATAAATTTTTAATATTTTTATTATAAAAATTTATAAATAAATTTTATAATATATGAAACATCATAGTAATGATTATAAATTATCTGCTGTAAAATACTATAATAAAATAAAAAGTATAAGAGAAACATGTCATATATTTAATTGTTCTAAATCATCATTACAAAGATGGATAATTAAATATAAAAGTACAAAATCATTTAATAGAAAATTAAGAGAAAAGAAATATATTTTTACAAATGAAGAATTAATTTTTATAAAAAATTATGTAAAAAATTATCCAAATATCACAATTAAAATTTTAACTAAAATTATAAATAAAAAATATCATCATTTATCAATATATTATTTAGTTAAAAAATTAAGAATAAGTTATAAAATATTACGTTTAAAATATTTTCCCAAAAAAGGTAATGAAAAAAATGAATTATATTTATTTTATAAAGATTTATTAAAAAATAAAATAGATAATATCAATAGATGAAACAGGAATTCATATGACACGAGAAAGAGGTTATAGTAATATTGGAAAAAGAGCAGTAGTAAAAACAGATATATATCCATGTGCAATAAAATATGGAAAAATAATAGGTTATGAAATATATAAAGAATCAATAGATAAAGATAAATTTATTGATTTTTTAAATAAAAACATAAAGAATAAATATAAAAATCATTTACTATTATTAGATAATGCAAAATTTCATCACAATAAAAATGTAAAAGATTTTATAATAAATTCAAATAATAATTATTTATATACAGTTCGATATCATTCAGAAAATAATCCAATAGAAAATTTTTTTAATCAAATGAAACATTACATAAAATTAAAAAGTCCTCAAACATTAGAAGAAATAGAGGATTCTATAAAATATATTGTTAATAATAATATAAAAGTTGAACATTTAGAAAATTATTTTAAACATGTTTTTATTAGAGGTAATCATTTTATTAAAAAATGTTAAAACTTACTGTCCCATTTTTCTTAAATTTGGTGTAATTATTATAATTAGTTATTTTTTATATCAATATTTTTAATATAAATAAAAATTTAAATAAATAGAGTATTTCCTTAAAACATAATTTTATCAATTAATTTTAATAAATAGAGTATTTCCTTAAAACATAATTTTTATCAATTATTTTTAATAAATAGAGTATTTTCTTAAAACATAATCTCATCAATCAACTTTAATAATTTTTTGGATTTTATTAATAAATCTTAACTTTTAATTCTTTAATTTTTTTTACATTATGTAGTAAACTTTCGCTAAGGCTCAAGTTTAAGGTTATTTTCCTTCGTAAACTCCGGAAAATACAACCTTCTTTAATTATAAATTCAAATGGAAAATTTTTATGCATTACTATATTTTCAGGTTTTATATCTAATTTATATAAAGTTGGTTTACCAGTAGGTTTTTTTCCTTTTTTGAAATAAATATTTTTTTCAAAACCATATGGTTTTTCTAAATCATTATTTGACCAAGGTTTTTTTGTATCTTTATAAAATAAACCCATATAATAAGCAATATGTGGAAAAATAGTTACATAAGAATTGTTATGTAATTTTTTAATGTTGTTTTTAGGAGATGCATGATATACTATCATATGTTTATAATATAATAAAATATTTTATTAGATAATTTTATGATTAAAATACTTAAAAAATTATTTACACATTATTTCACCAGTACTATCAATACCGTTTAAAATTATTTGTGCTTTTTGTTCTTTTTCATTTTCATCAGTAATTTTTTCTAATGTATTTTGAATATGTGTATTTACTGCATTGTAGTATGTTTCACCAGCAGTTTTTGCTAATAAAACACCACCTATTGCTAATGCAGCATTACCGCCAACATAAGTCGCCGCGCCAGTAGCTATTCCTTCACAAGTAGTTTCAACAAAACCTTTTTCTCTATTGTTGATTGAACTTAATACTTCATTTGCACCACTAATTGCTAATCCAGTAGGATTATATCCAGTAAAAGCTTGAGTAGCAACTTCAAAACCGAAACTACTAACTCCTTCTGCTGTTTCTTGTATAACTTGCGGTGCATTATTAACAACTGCAGTTGCAACATTTGAAACCAATTGTATAGTTGCTTCATTTCGTAAATTATCTGTTTCCATTTGACGAAACACAGCATCATTATTTATAGAAATTAATTCATTTGCCATTGAAGTTGTAGCAATAAAAGCTTCTTTTACACTTTTACGTATAACAGTAGTTGCAAGATTAACGGTATTCACTCGTGCTTGTGCAGATGCTACATATTCGCTTCCAATATTATTCAAAGTTGTATTGAATTGAGATTCTGAATGTTTTTTATCTTTACATATTGGTCTTCTAAAAAAGTTTTCTTCATAAGTTTGTTGAAATCTTAAATAAAATTCTTTTTCTGCACTTTCGTATATTTTATTACGAGTACGTTCTGAAATTTGATCGTTTTCATAGTCATCATCTGCATTTCGTTTAGTTTGTAAATATTTCTTTTTTGCTAGTTCTTCAATCGATAATTTAGTATAATATTTTTTAGAATAATAATTGTTACTATAATAATAACTACCACCTCCAAATTTTTTATATAAAATACTTTTATGTAAATGTTCCATTTCATCATTAGTTAAAATTTGAAATTCTTTTTCAGTTAATAAATTTTCTTCTCTTGCTTTTTGCATAGCTAATTTAAATTCATATTTTTCTTGTTCTTTTTCTTGTAAAAGTTTTTTTTCTTCTTTTTTAGTACGTCCAAATAGTGATGGAAGTCCTACTGTATTAAGAGTCACATTCGCAAAAATAGTAGCTATCGGGTTTGATTCAACCGCCTTAATAAAATCAATTGCTGATTTTCTACGTTCATCTTCTTCTCTATTTGAATTAGATGAAAAACTTGAAGAAGAATAAGAATTCGAATTTCTATCATCATTTGCACCTTCTCTATCAACACTATTTGATGTTGAGTTTGAAGAACGATTTGATGAAGAACTGTCTGATGAATCACTACTATAGTTAGGAAATACACGAACGCATAAAATTCTATCTCCATTATCTTTGATAGCATATCCGCCATTATCTGATGTCCAAACACATCTTGACGAACAATTATTATCTGAATGATATTTAGAATTATTATCATTACTACTTGAACTATCATTTCCACCACTATTATCGCTACTTGCGTTTCCCATTTTTAATTATTTAAATATAATTAAGAGTTAATTATTTATATCTAATCAATATTATTGGTAATTATAAATCAATTTTTTTAATATTTTTTTGGAAAATTATAATAGGATTATATCGAAAAAAACTTATTTATATAATTTATTTTAAATAAAATACTTTTTATCAATTTTTTTACATTACTCCATTCATAGCAATACGATTTCTTTCTAAAACCATTTCTTCTAATTGTCCAGGAGTAGAATTTCTTACTCTTTCAACATGTAAATTATTAATTAATTCTAATGTTTCAATTGCAGTAATAGCATTACCAATTCCAGGTGCAACACGAGGAGCAACACGTGTAGCTATCAAAGCAGTAGCACCAGCAATTCCATTTATCATATTTCTTGTAGTACTTCTTTCATTTAATGAATTATTCACTTCACCTAATGCACCATTTGCTATAGTACTTACGATACCAGTAGGTGTAGATGTTAATAAATCAACTGCAGTAGGTACATTAGAAACCATATTTAACACTTGATTTGTTCGTTCGCTGTTTGCAGAAGGATTAACTAAACCATTGCTAATAGTTTCTGCTACAGCTCTAATAACAGATGCACCTGGAACATATGTATCAGGATTTGATAAACCTTCTAAAACTGAATCTAATCCAGGAAGAGAAGAGTTTTCAACAGACGCAACCTGATTAACAGCATTAACTCGTGCTTGTGCAGACATTACATACCCGTTTTCAACACGAGTTGGAATGGAATTTTGTCGCGTAGAAACTGGTTCAGTATAATATTTTGTTCTGGCATCATTACAAATTTTTGCATATTCTCCTGATTTCAATTTCCCTGCTTTATACTGTTTACTAGCATCTTCGAAAATTTTTAAATATACCTGATTAGAAAACTGAACAGAAGTAGAAATAAGATGTCCGTTTTTTTCATAAACTTCTGATACATTATTTTGAACTTTTAAATATTCACTTGCTGTAATTTTTCCTGCATGATATTGACTAAGTAAATCACTTGAAATCTTTGTATATTTATCGATACTTTCTTTTTTTTTAGGAAAAGATAAAGTAGAAGTTTTAACAACAGGTGTTTGTATAGTTGTCTTTACAACAGAAGGAGATGTTTTAACAACAGGTGTTTGTATAGTTGTCTTTACAACAGATGGAGATGTTTTAACAACTGGTGTTTGTATAGTTGTTTGTTTAACTATTGGCGTTTGTGTAATAGTTTTTGCAACAGAATGTGTAGAAGTATTATTATCTGATTTTAATAAATTCATCAAATAAATATAATCCTCATAATCAATATATGTTGTTTCTGTTAATTTATACTGATATAGAAATTCAAGATAATACATCAATTCATGAAATTTAGCAAAACCTATAACACTCCAACCATCATTCAGAAGTTTTTCTTTTAATTTAGTATATTCATCAGAAGTTATTTTTTTGCAATTCATCGAATGTTTTTTATCAGGTGAGATAATTTTTAAATATTTCACAATATCTCTAAGAGCAACATTATTTCCAATTACATCATAATTAGATGAACCACTTGAATAAGAATTCGAATTTCTATCATCATTTGCACCTTCTCTATCAACACTATTTGATGTTGAGTTTGAAGAACTGTCTGATGAAGAACTACTATAGTCAGTAGGAGGTATATAAGGTATATGAACGCATAAAATGCTATCATTAGGATCTTTTTTAGTAAATTCGCCATTTATCCATCCACATCTTGACGAACAATTATTATCTGAATGATATTTAGAATTATTACTTGAACTGTCATTTCTACCATCATTTCTACCACTATTATCATTACTATTACTAGTATTTGTATCTGGCAAAGAGAAAGGAGCACCTGCCCATCCACTGTCATTTCCACCACCATTATCGCTACTTGCGTTACCCATTTTTAATTATTTAAATATAATTAAGAGTTAATTATTTAAATCTAAAATCAATATTATTGGAAATTATAAATCAATTTTTTTTCAATAAAATCAAACCTTTACTATTTATTTATTCAATTCCTTTCTTGAAATAAATTTTACTTTTTTTATAAAATTATCTAAATAACTAATTAAATAGTAATCTGGAACGTTAATATAAGTTTACTGTTATTTTCTGAAGAGTATTTATTTTATAATAAATAATTTTGATATAACAAATCTAAATATAATTATCAAGTGTTCCTAATTTTATTCCTTGTTGAATATATTTTTCAATTCTAGATGGATGTAATGCTAATTCTTTCAATTCATCTTTAAAAATAGGTTCTTTTAAATAACTTAAATCTAATTTAAAAATAGATGGATTTCTAGATAATATCTTCCAATTAATTTTATCTTGATTTTTTTCCAATAAATGCATAGCATATGGATTTTCACATAAATTATTCCAATTACTTTTATCAAGATTTTTTTCCAAAATATGTATAGCATTGTAATTCCATGACAACCAGTTCCAATCAATTTTATCATGATATTGTTCTAAAATAGATATAGCATTACAATTAGCTGAAAAAAAATCCCATCTAATTTTATCAATATTTTTTTCTAATATATGAATTGCATTTGGATTAAACGATAACCATTCAAATTCTGTTTTACCGAATTTATCTAGATTTTTCTCTATGATAGGAATAGCATTGTAATTCCATGCCAATGTTTGCCAAACAATTTTATCTTCATTCTCTTTCAATAAAAATATAGCATTACTATTCATAGATAAAAAAGACCAATGAATATTACATTTATGTGCAACTAATATATCAATAGCACCTTTATTTTGTGATAAATCAGTCCATTTATCTGGCCCACGTTTGCTTTTTATCACTCCTTTTATTTTATTTAAATTCTTAGATAATAAATTGGATGCATTTTCATTTTTAGCCAATTCATCCCAAACAATATTTTTTAAATTATTTTCCAATATTTTAATTGCATTTGGATTTGCAGATAAACCTTCCCAATCTAGTTTATTTGGATCTATCCAGTCTAGAAGTTGATACATCGTAAAAAACTTTGTATATTTTATTCTGTTGACACTCTAGAAAATAACCGTAAACTTACGATAAATTTCCAGTTTACTATATATTTTTAATTCATATTATAATAGTTATCTAAGTTAATAATTAAAATAAATCAATTTTATTACATTCCTCCATTCATAGCAACATAATTACTTGCTTCAAGCATTTTTTCAAGTTCTTCAGGAGTAGCATTTCTAACTCTTTCAACATGTAAATTATTAATTAATTCTAATCCATTAACCATTAAAATAGCATTACCAATTCCAGGTGCAACACGAGGAGCAACACTTTTAGCTATTAAACCAACAGTACCTGCAATTCCATTTATCATTTGTCTTGATGTACTTCTTTCATTTAATGAATTATTCACTTCATCTAATGCACCATTTGCTATAGTACTCACAATACCTGAAGGTCCTGATGTTAATAAATCAATTGCAGTAGGTATATTAGAAGCCATTTCTAAAACTCGATTTGTAGTATCACTATTTGCAGATGGATTAACTAAACCATTGCTAATAGTTTCTGCTACTAATCTAACACCATATGGATCAGGATGTGATAAACCTTCTAAAACTGAATCTAATCCAGGAGCAGAAGAGTTTTCAATAGCTTTTACTTTAGCTTTATGTAAATCATAGAGTGTTTGTCTTAATTCATTATTAAATCTTTTTTCTTCTTCTTTATACTTTTGTATTCTATTTTCTATTAATGGTCTTTTAGAAATATAATTCATCTCTTTTACGTGTTTATCATAAGAATTTGATAATTTATTACAAAAATTATCAATTTCATTATTATATTGTCTTAGTGAAGAATATTCTGATATATAATTAGAAATTTTTGAAACATTTGAACTATTAGAAATAGTTGGACTATTAGAAACAGCTGAACTATTAGAAATAGTTGGACTATTAGAAATAGTTGAACTATTTGAACTGTTTAAAAAATCATAATAATCAGAAGCAGTAAAATTTTTTAAATAATTTTCTTCTTTTCGTTTTAATATTAAAATATCATTTTCTTTAATCAATTTATTATTTGTATCTATTACATCAACTTCATTTAAAAATTTTTTTTTGTCTTGTTCAAGTTTTAATCTTAAAATATCATTTTCTTTAATCAATTTATTATTTGTATTAATTACATCAACTTCATTTAAAAATTGTTTTTTTTCTTGTTCAAGTTTTAATCTTATTTTCCAATCAGATTGTTCCCTATTATGTTCTTTAATGCGTTGTTGTGTTTGATATTGTTTTGAATATTTATAGCTTTCGTTAAGAAATTCTTCACGTCCTGCCTTTTCACGTATCTTAACATAACTTTCATAAGGTTTATTACCATTAATTGATTTATCTAATGTATTATATACAGAATTTGAAAATTCTTTTTTTGCGTTATTTACTGGATTATTTGAAAATGTTACTTCATATGTTCTTTCTTCTGGTGATTTACGTAAGTTTGACAAGCCTTTTCCTAAACCTCCTCCAATAGCTGCCCCCACTGGACCACCTAACATTCCTCCTACAATAGTACCTCCAATAACACATGCAGCATCAAATATATCACCAACAGCCTTTGAAAAAGTTTGTCCCATTTTTTATTTCGGAGTTTACGAAGAAATATACACTAAACTTCTAGTTTATTATATATTTTACATAAATTTATTAAAAATAAGTTAAAATAAAAATCAATTTTTATCAAGGAAAAAATTGATTTTTTATTTTACAATATTTTATTTAAAATAAGTTAAAATAAAAATCAATTTTTATCGAGGAAAAAATTGATTTTTTATTTTACAACATTTTATTTAAATTTACAATTTCAATAATAATATTTAAAAAAAATGTCTCAACTAGCAAAATATAAGTTAAAATCTTGGTTAAAAGATTATTTAGATTACTTAGATTGGAATGAACTTTCTGAAAATCCAGGAGCAATAGATTTACTTAAACAACATCCTGAAAAAATAAATGAAAATAGATTATGTGTAAATACAAATATAAAAGCTATTGATTTAATTGAAAAAATTAAAGATATAAATTTTAAATATTTATCTGTAAATGCAAATGCTATACATATATTGAAAAAAAATCCAGATAAAATAGATACATTTCAATTAACTACATTTAGAAATATTACTGAATATTATCGTGGAAATTTTGTAGTTATGAATAATTTTATATTTAATCATGTTGATTTAATAATAAATACATGTAAACCTAAATTAATTGTAAATAATATAAATTGGACACATGTGTTATATAATTATTCAGCAACAGATTTAATTGATAAAGCATTTGAATATGATATAAAACTAATAAATTTTTCCATATTATGTTCAAATAAAAATATAGTATATTTCTTTAAAAAATACGATATTTTAAAGAAATATGTCTCTAAAATTGATTGGGAAGTATTATGTATGAATAGAAATGCTATACCGATAATAGATGATATAATATTATGTTATGAAAAATATATATATACTATGGATATTAATATCAAATTTCCATTACTTTTCTTGTACATTAAATGGGATTATTTGTCTTTAAATGAAAATGCTGTGCATATACTTGAAAAATATACTCATAAAATTAATTTTGAAAATTTGTCATTAAATAGAAATGCAATGCATTTAATACAAAAATATATATACAAAATTGATATGAGAAAATTATCAGCTAATGAAAGTGCAATAGAATTTTTCAAAAAAAATCCCAAAAATATTGTATGGGAAATATTTTCTAGTAATAGAAAAGGAATACCATTATTTAAAGAAAATGCAGAGAAAGTTCATTGGAATAAGGCATTACTAATTAAAGACCCTGAAATAATAGATATTGTAGGTACATATGTTGAAAAAATACAAAAAGCATTTATTACTGATAATTCTCATGTATTGAAAGAAGTTAAAAGAATGTTGAATTGGACCATTTTGTCTAAAAATCCTTATATTTTTGAACTTGATTGTAAAGCAATGGCTGAGAAATTTGAACCATTATCTAAAGAATTGAATGATTATTTATGCAATAGACCTCATTTATTACCAATGGAATATGAATCAGAAGGTACAAATACAAATTATTAAGAATATACACATTAAAATATTATTATTAACATTTTAATTTAAAAACTTTTTAATATACTATTATAACAATATGTCAAATATAAAAGAAGAAACAGAACAAACAGAACAAAACAATAATTTAGAACCAATTTTATTGATAGAATATAAAAATATTCCAGAAGAATATTTAATAAATATAAATGGTATATTATATCATATTGAATCTATTTATCGATGGATTATAACACAAACTAATATTCTTGACCCATTTAGACAAATAGTATCAGAAGAAGATGTAGAAAAAATAAAACAATTTTATAAAATATATTTAACATTTAATGCAAGTATTGAAACTATTATTGAAAAAATTATAAATAATGAAATAAATTTCAACGATTTACCTGAAAAACATAAAAATAATAAAATAATATTTTTAGAAGCTGTTAAAACACATACATCACATATAAGTTATTTTCCAATACATTTTAATGATGATTTAGAATTTATAGAAGAAATATTAAAAATAAATGGATCATTACTAAGATATATGAAAGATGAAATTAAAAATAATCATGATATAGTATTATTAGCATTAACAAGAAGTAATTATTCAGTGTATTATGCTTCAGATGAACTTAAAAATAATTATGAATTTATGATGAAATGTGTAAATATAAATCCATTTTTATTACAATATGCATCAAAAGAACTTAAAAATAATTATGACATTGTAATGAATTCAATAAAAATAAATGGTACTACTGTACAATATGCATCAAATATACTTAAAAATAATTGCGAAATTGTTTTACAGGCAGTTACTAATAATGGAAATGCATTACAATATGTTTCGGATGATTTTAAAAATAATTTTGAAATAGTACTTATTGCAATCAGTAATAAACCATTAGCTATTCAATATGCTTCTAATGAATTAAAAAATAATTATGATATTGCAATATTATCAATAAAAAAAGACAGTAATTCTTTACGATTTATATCAGAACAATTAAAAAATAGTGTTAAATTTATTAAATATTTAATTTACCAAAAAATATATAAATTAGAACATGCAAATAATGATATAAAAAATAATTATTTTGTTGTTTTACAATGTGTTAAGCAAAATGGTATTAATTTAAAATATGCTAGTGAAAAATTAAAAAATAATCGAGAAATTGTTTTAGAAGCAATTAAAGAGACACCATTAGCTCTTGAATATGCGAGTGAATCGCTTAAAAATGACAAAATAGTTGTTTCAAAAGCAATTAAAAGAAATTGTATGATGTTACGTTATGCATCATTAGAATTAAGAAATGATTACGAACTTGTTATGAGTACAGTACATAAATATAGTTATTATTCTTTACAATATGTTGGTGAACAATTAAAGAAAAATCCAGAAATACATGAGTTATTAACAAATTTTTTATCAGAAAAACCTGATTTTTATTATAAATATTTATCAACTGAGTTAAAAGAAAATAAAAATATTACACTAAAAGCAGTTTCACAACAAGGATATTTATTTGAAAAATATGTTCCTGAAAAATTAAGAGATGATCCTGATATTGTACTAAAAGCAATTAAATATTTTCCTCAAATGATTAAATATGCATCCGAAAGATTAAAACATGATTATCAGTTTATCTTAGATGGAGTACAAATAAATGCTGAAATATTACATTATTTATCGAATGAATTTAAAAATAATAGAAAAATTGTTTTAGAAGCAGTAAAACATAATGGTATGATTATAGAAATTGTTTCAGAAGAATTAAAAATGGATTTAGAAATTATATTGGAAGCAATGAAGCAGAACTGTTATGTATTAAATGATGATTTTGTGCATAATTTACAAGAATGTTATATTAAAATGAATTTATCTGAAAAGAATACTTTTATGGAAGAACTTAAAAAAGTAATATTTGAACTTGTTAAAAAAGATGGAAATAATTATATACATATAAAATATAAATTAAGTAATAAATATTCAATATTAACCAATATAGTAGATGATTATGATATTGTATTAGAAGCTGTTTGTAATAATGGTTTTGCTTTAGAATATGTATCTGAAAAGTATAAAGATAATTATAATATTGTATTAGAAGCTGTTAAAACACATGGTATTGCATTAGCTTATTCGTCAGATAACATGAAGAACAATTTAGAAATTGTAAAAACAGCTATTAAGGAAAACAGTAATTCATTACATTATGCATCTGAAGAATTACAAAAATTATTTGTTTAAAAACTTTATAATTTATAGTTTGATTTGTATATTCCTTCGTAAACTCTGGAAAATAGCGATGCATCTACGCTAAAGCTCCGATTCTTTTTTGTAAACTTAGGAATATAGTTCTTTATCTACGAATATATTCCTTCGTAAACTTCGGAAAATAACCTTAAACTTATATCAAATCTCCAGTTTACTACAGAAAAGAAGCGGAATGAAATGAAGGTTCATCGCTATATTCCAGAGTTTACGAAGGAAAATACAGAAAAGAAGCGGAATGAAATGAAGGTTCATCTCTATATTCCGGAGTTTACGAAGGAAAATACAGAAAAGAAGCGGAATAAAATGAAGGTTCATCGCTATATTCCGGAGTTTACGAAGGAAAATACTAAATGCTAATTTTTTTCTTAAAAAATATTTATAAAAAAATTAATTTTTTAATAATTTATTTATTAATTATATAATGACTCAAAATCAAAATACAGAAAAGAAGCGGAATGAAATGAAGGTTCATCGCTATATTCCGGAGTTTACGAAGGAAAATACAATTAATTATTTTAATGGAAATAGTTTATTAATTAATACTCAGCAAGGTCAAGAATACGGTGGAATATCAGCATGGCAAGGTATTAGATCATTAGGTTCTGATGTATATTTAATATGCGGTACAACTAATCCATCACCCAATACAGGTTACGGATTAATCTATATTGGTAACATAAATTGTCAAAACGGCACAACATACTATTTGAATGTGTCAAACTCTATTGGAACATCAGTATATGGTCCTAATTATGATATAGATACTGGTATATATACTTTTGTAGGTTCTTATACTAATACTGAACAAAATATATATGGGTTTGTTTATCAAGGAAATTTAGATGAATTAACAAATGAATCAAACTTTTTTTATCCTGCGATAAACCAATATTTTGACACAAATTTCTTCCATAGTTTTTCAAATAATTTGTTTGTTGGAAATAGTGGTAATAAAGATAAAGATGATGATACAGTATCTTATATTTATAATATGAATGATTTAGTTTTAGTTAAAACAGTTATTAATTATCCAAATTCTGGAACAACAACATCATATGGTATATGGTATAATGGTAATGATATTTATACAATAGTTGGTGGATATTCAGATAAAAATATAAGTATAGATAAAATATATAATGTTGACGGTACGATTAATCCAATTGGTAATGCTTTTATTGTAGATTATAATTCTAAAACAAATACTTTCTCTAATTGGACAAGTATAAGTTATGGAAATAATTTATTAACACATTTTCAAGGAATATCTAAAAACTTAGATAATATAGACCGTAATGAAATGAAGGTTAGTCGCTATTTTACGAAGGAAAATACATATTCAATCAATGCTGATGTGATAGATTTAAAAAAATCACCATTACCAACAGGTTATTTTTTAACTATTGATAGAAATGATAAAAATGAGTTTGTGTACAATTTATCAAATTCTGTAAAAATATTATACAATAATGATGGTTTTTCTAGTTCAAACTCTGTTGCAGATAATAAAGTAGTTGGATTATATATAAGTAATGATAAAACAAGAATATCTTATCAAGCTGAAATAATAAATAATACATTTATATCAAAATCAAATATAAAAATGAGTGCTGTTAAAAAAGATGAAATAATTAGATTTGATAATAATTTTTTAGAAAATAATTATATAAGTTATGATGATAAAAAAGGAATATTTACCTTTTTAGAATCTGGTACATATTTTATTAGTTTTGATATTTATATTGAAAATACTAAATTACCATCTGTTAATCTAAATATAGAATATACTGAATATTCATATGAAAAAAGTTTTGTTATTTCTCAAAAAGGAATAGATGAAATAGGTACAGGTACAGCACACAGTCTAACATTGCCATGTTCATTTATAAATAAATTTACAATAAATGATACATTAAAAATAAGAAATACATCTCATGGAACTATTACTTTTATATCAAATTATGTAAAAGATGCAGTAAATGGTATAATTTCTATTTATAAAATAGCATAGTGTAGATAAAGAAAATATGTAACTACTAAAAAAATCATATAAATTTTGATTAAGATAAGGTTATTTTCCTTCGTAAACTTCGGAAAATATCCAATTCATAATTATTAAATAAAATATTATTATAATAAATATTATATATAATAATATTACAATATGTTAAAAAAAATTTATAAAAAATATTTTGATAAAAATGAAAATAAAAATTTTGATTACAAAGAATTTATAGAAGTTAGTCGAAAATTATATTCTGTTTATAATAAAGGTTATGAACCACCAAAATTTATATTTAATATATCGAAAAATAACATAATTAGATATATGAAAAGTACAATAATATATTATGAAAAAGAAAGTGATAAAATATTATCATTTACAAGAGAACCAGTAAATATTGAAATGAATAGATATTATAATTTAGAAAAAATGGAAAAATATTTTGGTTATAAAATATCATTATATAATGAAAAATCATCTAATATTGCAATATTTACTAAAACACCAATACAATATAGAAAAAAATATAAATTCAATGAACAAAATGAACTTATAAAATTAGATATAAATGTATTAAATGTGATTGGTGTAGAACTAGATAGTGAAAAACAATATGATTACATTAAATTATATAAAAAAGTATTTTTAGAAAATCAAGATTTCCTTACTATAAAAGAATATGAAAATATGGTTAGAAAATATTTTATAAAAATTAAAAAGTGTTTTATTGATAATAATTTTGAGATATTATTTTTATCAGCAATTGGATTAGAAAATTTTGCAATATTATGTCCTATATTATATATAAATCCATATAAAATATTTAATAAAATATTAAATGAAGTTTTTAATGATATTATTAATAAAATATCAAATAAAAAAATTATATTATGGTGTTTTTCAGATAAGTTATTAAAAAATATTAGAATTAAAAATAAATATGTATGTAATTTATATTTAGAAGATTTATTATATGAAATTTATGATAATAATATGGAATATATTAATTTATCAATATCATGTAAAATAAATATTGATAAAATACTATTTACAAATGCATACGATCCTTATTCAATTGTTGGAAATGGAAATAATAATGATAATAGTTTAGATGGTTATTTTGGTAGAATATCTGCAATGAGTGTTTTATGCTGGCCATATACAAATCCATTTATAAAATATATTAAGATTTCGTAAAATAAATATTTAATGTAAAATTTATATTTTTTTATAAAGTAATATTATATGTTAACTATTATAGTAAATGCATAAATTTATATATTCTTTCGTAAACTTCGGAAAATATAATAAAAATTAATTATATTTTTATCTGAAGTCATAATATAAATTATTCTTCATTAAAAATGTCATCTATTTTACAATTATATGCAATATGAAAATATTGATTAATATTTGTTTTATCTTCATACTTTTCTATTTTTTTTAAATCATTAAAATTAGAAGGATATATAATATTATATAATACATATAAATTACCATATTTAGATTCTCCATCTACTTCATATGGTAATCCTTTTTTATTAATTCTTTGTATAAAAATTTCATTTAAATCCAATTTTTCAGATTGCACTAATAAAACTTCACTATGAGGAAGTATTATTTCATAACAAAAACTACCGTATATTTTATTTAATTCTATATCAACATATGTTAATACATCATATTCATTTATTCTTTTAAATTTATCATGTTTTTTATTAAAAATATTAATAATAACATCACCATTTTCTTTATAATCTTTTAATTCATGGCCTTGTTTATATAATATTAACTCTTTGGCATAAATAGGTATTTCAATTTTCTTTTTTTTATCTATATATATTCCATCAACTTTTCTTTTTCTAGTAATTGTAATTTTCTTTTTATTATTTTCATATATATCTTCTAATGATACTTTGATATCATAAATAATATCAGATGGTTTTTCATATAATATTTTAGTTTTTGTTTGTGTTTGTGTTTGTGTTTGTGTTTGTGTTTGTTTTGGTATTTCTTTTTTATTTTTATTAAAAAATTTATTAAAAATACCACCTATTCCGCCCATACTAATATTTTCTATTTTTATATCATCCATATCGTTATCAATGTCACTATAAAAACTATTAAATCCTTCATCCATACTATCTATTCTTTGACTGCCATCAAATATATCTGTTGGAAATGTATGAACTCTAACATGAATATTACCAAATGGCATACTAGTTCCTTGCATACCAGTTAAATTACTAAAAATATCATTTACATTAATATCATTTTCATATTTCATATTCATAAAAGAATTCATATGCTGTTGAAAAATATTGTTAAATACATTAAATGGATCTTCTGTACCAAAATTATCATCAACTGAACCCATTACATCATATTGTTTTCTCTTATCTTTATCACCGATAACGCTATATGCTTCAGATAGTTCTTTAAATTTTTCAACTGCTTCAGGATTACCTTGATTTTTATCAGGATGATATTTTAATGCCAATTTTCGGTATGATGCTTTAATTTCATCTTCATTTGAATTTCTTTCCACATTTAATATTTTATAATAATCTTTAGACATTACTCTATTTAAAAATATAAACTTATTTTTAAATAGAAATTTGAACTAAACATTTACTAAAATTTTTAATCATCATTTTTTTAGAAGTAAATAAAAACTATCTAAAAATATTATTTTAAATTTAATTTATTTTTTACAACATTGGATTGAAGATAAAATATATGATATTTTAACATGTTGTTTACAATGAATTTATTAAAGGATTTATCTGTAGATAAAGAACTATACTCCGGAGTTTACGAAGGAAAATACATCTCTATTCCACATAGTATTACAAGATTGAGACTTTGATAACCCATGTACTAATACATGGTTGTTTTTATATATTTTCCTTCGTAAACTCTGAAAAATAGCGAAAAACCTACATTACAATTCTGGTTTATATCTTTAGTCTTTGATTTTTCATAAATTTTTTACATATTCCACCATTACAACCTGAATATTTACAACTTGTTCTAAATTTATTTACTAGATATACTTTTAGCATATAGGAAGTTCGTAAGAAACCTAGGTTTCTTACTAGGATGTTCGTAAGAAACCTAGGTTTCTTACTTTAATGCAATAATTCAATAATCGATACAATATATAATTCTAAATGTAAACAATCTTTATTTCCTTTTTTTAAATTTTGTTCACATTTTGTGGTAATATCAATTATTTTTATTATATATTCATCGTTATTTGAAAACTGATGTATAAATTTATTATATAAAAACATCAATAGTTCATACATTGAAACTAAATTAATATACATTTCATTTACAATATCTCTTATTTTTTGAAGTGTTATAAAGGATATTTTTTTACTATTCATTAAATTATAAATTTCATTAAAATTATCATAATATAAAAATTTAAATTTTTTATTAGTTATAATATAATATCTATAAAATCCAAATATTTTTTTTAGATTATATTTATCTAATATAGAACAACTTTCATTAATAATTTCATCAATTATTTCACATGATATATTATAATTTTTTCTTTCAGAATAATTTTTTATACATAATTTTATTTCATCTATTTTTGGTAAAGAAACTCTTATTAATAAAAATCTACTAACCAAAGGTTCCGATAAACTAGATAAATTATTTACTTCAAATATAAATTTGCAAGTACTTGATGTTTTTTCAATTATTTTTCTAAGTGCCATTTGAGATTGTGTTGATAATTTATCTGCATTTTTTATCAATATAATTTTAGGTATGTTTAATCCTATATTACGTGTTTCAGTATATGATTTAATGAATGAATGTACAAATAATTTTTCATTTGATCCTAATGTTATTGGATTAATTTCAATATGATAAATACTTGCTTTATATGAAATTATCTTTCTATCTTCTTCAAAATTTACATTTTTTAAATCATATACTTTTCTATCAAATAATGATGCTAATAATGCATATATTTTTGTTGTTTTACCTGAACCTTCAACACCATAAAATAATAAATTAACTAATTCATCAATATTAATATTTTCTAGCGGTTTTATTAAATCTAACTTAAAGTCTAAATCACTTAAAGTAGGATTATCTTCTAAAAAATTAACATTCATTAAATATATTTATCAGTTTAAATATTTTTATATTGAAATTAATTCTAATATTTTTGTTAATATTTTTTCTTTATATTTTTGTTCAGACATTTTATTAATATATTCTTGATTATTTATAAATTGATCTATATCATCTTGATAACTTTCATATTTATTAACATTTAAATAACAATCTTCAATATTTTTTACAATAGTATTTTTTATATAATTACCATTACTATCATCATCATTCATATGTCCATTACACCAATATTGTATTTTTTTTCTCATACATTTAATAGGATAGTTTTCTTTTAATATATTATTAATATATATTGTTTTAAATATTTTGATATCTGCATCTAATGAACCTGAATCTAAACACTCTTTTACAAAATCTTCGTCTAAAATATATTGTTCTTTTTTAATTTCTCTTATATTTTTGTTAGTTTTCTTTTTTTGTTTTTCTATTTTTTCATCTTTTACATCTATTTTATTTTTTAAATCACTCATTTCATCTTCTAATGTTTTACTTTCTATTTTTAAATTACTCAGTACTGTCAATATTATATTCATTTTTTCATCTATTTTATTTATTTTATTGATGATATCATCATTATTACAATTTGAATTAATACAATTTTGACAAATCATTTTATATATAAATGTATATTTTAATATATCACAATTTTTTTATATATACAGCAATAATTATACTTAAAGTTATAATATATGAATAAAACAATATTATACAGAAAAGAATCGGAGCTTTAGCGTAGATTCATCGCTATTTTTCGGAGTTTATGAAGAAATATACATACGTTTCGAAAAATAGAGATGAACCTTCATTTTATTCCGATTCTTTTCTGTATTTTTATGAACATTGTTAGTTTAGCAATCTTAAACTTCTTTCTGTATGTTTTCCTATTAGACTAACGCACTAGTTTACTATATATATTGAAAATCTAGTTTTTCTCACTATATATATTTATATTTAAAAAAATAATAATATATTAAATTATAATAATGAATTGTAAATATTGTCATCTTAATACACATTATATAGATACGTGTCCTACAATAATATGTAAAAATTGTAAAGATGTAGGTCATCCACAATGGTTATGTAAACAAAAAAAAAATAATAAACAAAGCAATAAACCAATTGAGAATAAATATTCTATTACTGAAGAAATTAAAAAAAAACCTTTACTTGAAACACATGTTAATAAAAATATTAATTATTATCTTAAAATGTTAAATCAAGAATGGGGTAACTTAGTAGTTGTTGATTATGTAGATTAAAAATAAATATTTAGAATAAACTAAATTTAGAACCTTTTTTTCTATTACTACTATTACTACGTTTTGTAAAAAAACTTTTTACATAAGTTGTAGCATCAGTTGCTTTTTTGGTAACATAACCTTTAACATTACTTGCTTTTCTGTTAACATAACCTTTAACAGCAATTGCTTTTTGAATAATATTTTTTTTAGATTGTTTTGCTTTTGAAGTAGCACTATTTTTAATTCTTTCAAAAAATGTCTTATTTGGAATAAATCCATCTAAGATAAGATTAGTTAATGGATATTCAAAGGTAAGATTAAATAATGTCATATTATGTATATTTCCTTTCGTAGAAATTAATTTAATTAAGTTATTTTTAATTATTGCATTTGTTTTAATATTGTTTTTATTTATTGTATTTATTGTATTTGTTTTAATATTGTTTTTATTTATTGTATTTATTGTATTTATTGTATTTGTTTTAATATTGTTTTTATTTATTGTATTTGTTTTAATATTGTTTTTATTTATTGTATTTATTGTATTTGTTTTAATATTTTGAGCAAGTATAAAATATGATGTAAATTTATCTTGTAAATTATTTGTTTGTTTAATATTTTTATAAAAATTTTTCATAGTTTCATATGTACGTATATTTATATTTAGTAATTTAATTTTAGTATTTTGTAATGAATTTGAACTATTATTATTATGGTTAATTTTTTTTTTATTTAATTTATTTAATTTATTGGATAGTTGTGTAATAATATTATTAATATTTAAATTATTTTGAGAATAAATAAATATACTTACATTATTCTTCCAATTATTAATTAAATTAAATTTATGTATTAATGTTTTTAATGAAATATTATTATTATTATTAATAAAAATAAATTTTTGTGTTTTATTTGTGTTTATTTCTATACTTAATTTAAAAGCTAACGTATTTTTTTTTATATTAGAATTTAAACTTGAATTATTTAATATTAAATTATCTACATTTAATTTATTAGAATTAATATTTTTTTTTTTATATATTCTAAATCTCATATTATTAGATTGTTCATGACATATTTCATTATAATCTATAGTTAAAAATTTTTTTAATACAGTTTGAAAATGATTTGCCTCTATATTAAGTGAAGAACACTGTGTAGATATAACTAATATTAATGGTTGATCTAAACGAATTTTTAATATAATTTTTTTACATGATTCATTATCAAATGTATCATTATCTTCATTTAAATTTATTACGAATAAATTATTATTTTTTGTTTTATTATTAAATTTACACCCTATACTTTTTAATTCATTTTCACTAAAATTATTATTTATTAATTCTGTTGAACTAAATACTTTTTTAAGTTCATTTATATTAAACCCAGCTTTTTTAAGTTCTAATGCTGAAAAATCTGCTTCTTTAAGTTCTTTTAGTGTAAATCCTGCTTCTTTAAGTTCTTTTAATTTATAATTTGCATAATTAAGTTCCTTTAGTGTATAATCTATTTTTTTTAGATCATTTATATCAAACCCAGCCATTTTAAGTTCTAATGCTGTATATCCAGCTTCTTTAAGTTCTTTTGGTGAAAAACCTAATTCATTGAGTTCATGTGCTTTATAACCTGCATTTTTAAGTTCAATTAATGTATAACCTTCATTATATAGGTCAATTAGTTTAAAACCAGCCATTTTAAGTTCTAATGCTGTATATCCAGCTTCTTTAAGTTCTTTTAGATTATATTTTCCTGTTTTAAGTAATAATTCTGCTTTATAACCTGTTTTTTTAATTTGTTTTAAATTTACACCATAATGTTCAAGTAATCTTGAATTATTAAAATAATCTGATTTTATTAATTCATTTAATTTATTATTATTTTTAAAAGCATTAATAATATTTTTTATTGAGAATCCGGCATTTTTAAGTTCTTCTCCTGTAAAACATATATTTTGAAGTTTTTGTAATTCAATATCAGCCATTTTAAATTCTTTTGCTGTGTAACCGGCTTCTTTAAGTTCTAGTAATGTAAAATTAACTCCTATAAGGTCACTTATTGTATAACCAGCTTCTTTAAGTTCTTTTACTGTATAACCACTTTCTTTAAGTTCTTCTAATGTAAAATAATTTTTAAGTTCTTTTGCTGTGTAACCACCTTCTTTAAGTTTTTCTAATGTAAAATAATTTTTAAGTTCTTTTGCTGTATAACCACTTTCTTTAAGTTCTTCTAATGTAAAATAATTTTTAATTTCATTTACTGTATAATTACCTTCTTTAAGTTTTTGTAATGTAAAACCATTTGTTTTAAGTTCATTTGCTGTAAAACCAGCTATTTTAAGTTTTTTTGCTGTAAAATAATTTTTTTTAAAATCTTGTAATGTAAAACCACCTTCTTTAAGTTCTTGTAATGTAAAACCAGCTTCTTTAAGTTCTTTTAATGTAAAACCAGCTAGTTTAAGTTCATTAACTGAGTAACCAATATTTTTAAGATTTTTAGAAGTATAACCATTTTTTTTAAGATTTTCAGGTTTATGTCCTGAATTTTTAATACTTTTAAGTTTATCAATAATATTACTATTACTATTACTAATTATTATATTATTATGTACTTTTGTATTTTCCTTTACTGTAAAACCTAAAATTTTAAGATAACTGTTTTGAAATCCAGCATTTCTAAAATCATTTATTGTAAAACCTGCATCTTTAAGTTCTTTTGGTTTAAAATCTACATCATCTAGTTCTTCAAATGTAAATCCAATTTCTTTAAGTTTAGATGCAGTAAACCCAATTTCTTTAAGTTTTTCAGCATTTTCACCTGAATCAATTAGTTTTTTTGCTTTATTATAACTAAAATTTTCCATATATAATATATTTATATAATAAATTTATTCAAATATTAAATAAATGTCCATAATTCATCATCATTAATTTGATTTACACTACAATCTTTTACAACTAAAAACTTCTTTGGTGTATTTGACAAACATGTTTGTCCAGAACAACCAGGTATATTAGTTGTTATAACATTTTGTTCAGGTTGTGTTAAACTAATACATTTTAACACTCTATTATTTGATGCAGTTGTTGATATTAATCGATTGGTATTATCTAATGACCATTTTTGATTTGGATTGTTATTACATTGACTCATATATAACTTTTCTTGTGTCTGATCCATTGTTAAACAATTATTATCAAAATTATTTATTAAATTATTATTTTGATCTAAATACCAATTTTGATATGGTGCAAATGGCGAAACAGTATCCATAAATGATAAACTTGAAGTTTGGTTTGTTCCTTCTGTACGTGTAACAGCATATTTTGGTGCAAACGGATTATCAACCATTGCATTATCATAGCTACCTTTCTTATTTACTAATCTTCCTGATGCAATATACATGCTTCCGCCTGGTCCTTGTGGACCCATTGGCCCAGGTGGTCCTTGAAGTAATGGCGATTGTGTAGAAATTAATGTTTTTAATTGTGAATTTGTAGTACTTTTTACAATATCTATAACTTGATTTTCTTGAACTTTATTTAATGGTTGTTTTTCTTGTGCTAATACATCTTTATTAGTAGTCCATTCATTTGAATTGCTTGATGCAAAACTTTCAATATTATTTTTTTTATTAATAATAAACAATATTATTATAAAAAATAATACTAATAATATAACACATAATATTTTATTACTCATATATAATAAAAATATATTTTTTTTGTCATTAAAAAATATAAACTTAAAAAGTATTTGAAGTATATATATAAAATTATAAGAATGGCATATGAAGAATTATCAATAATAGGATCTGTATTGATAATACTTGGATATTTACCCGAATTTTATGCATTATATAAGGTAAAAGAAGCAAAAATAGAAAATGCATATATATGGATTATATGGACATCCGGTTCATTATTAGCATTATTATATGGTATACTAAATGAACAATATTATTTAATAGCAACACAAATAACGGTTTTTTTAATGAATACTTTAACACTTTTATCTAAAATATATTATATTTATTGTTATAAAAAAATGTATGAAAAATCAATTGATATTATTTAATCTTAAATAATTAATATTACCTGTTAACATAGGTGTTAACAGTAAATATTTATTATCATATGTTGTAAATGAAAACATTAATTCTAAATTAAAATTAACATCTAAATTTACATTAAAACTACCATGTATACGATCTTGAAAAATATAATCACTATTTAATTTATCACATAATATATTATATTTCCCTAATGATTCAAAATTATGATCACTATTTTGAATATTTCCATAATAATATGAATCTAATCTTGGATATTTAACTATTTCTATATTTATTGTTTCATTTTTATTTACAATGTAATCAAAATCAACATCCCGTATAATTTGTGCAATAAAAGAATTTTCATTTTCTATATTTAATATGAATGGTTTACTATATTTATATATATTTTTTCTTTTTAATACTAGTCCAATAATAGTTTTATTCATATAATATATTTATATTATTATAATTTTATATAGACTTAAAAAATTAATAAATCAATTTTTTTATATTCTTTCAAGCATAGATCTTTAGACTATATTGATTCATTCTAATTCTTGTCTTTATTTTACAGAAAAGAACCGGAATGCAATGAATTTATGCGTAGATAAAGAACTATTTTCTGAAACATATGTGAAAGAAAAATATTAAATATCTAGAATTCAATTCTCTTATTATGTAGTAAACTGGAGCTTTAGCGTAAGTTTATGGTTATTTTCCAAAACGTATGTAAAGGAAAATACGAAAGAAAATACTTTGCCAAAATATTAGAATATTATCAAAGATGCATAATTTTTACCAAAAATTTTGTTTGGTTTGATTTAGTTAGAAAATATTTCTTTTTGGAATCATTGAAGGCTGCTAGAAATATTCCAATTTCATAAAAAAAAAATGATAATTAAAAAATGATTAGTATAAATTTATTATAATTTTCAATCAATATTAAAAATGAATACAATAATTAGTGTGAATCATCTTAGGGGTTTCCCCCAAATTGCAAATAAACATTCATTACATAAATTTATACTTAATGCATGTTTACATGGAAATTTAGGACTATTAAAATATCTTTATACTAATCATCAAAAAATAATTGTTGAATATGACAATAATTATTCAATCTTAAAAAATGCTATTATTCATGGAGGTCATTCTAACATAATTCTTTATTTATTAAATAATAATTTTAGATTACTTTCTTCGAATAGTATTGAAGAGTTATATATTAGTCAAAATTTTGAGGCTATAAAAGTATTTATTTTGGAAAGTAAAGAGTTATATTTTATTGATCTTTTTTTTATTTATGCCTGTATGTATGGTGCACCTATTATCCTAATAAATATAATAATTTCGAAAGATAATTATGTTATTTACAGAAAACCTTTTTTAGGAATGAATGGTTTTATGATAGCTGCAAGACATGGATGGTTTCAGATAACAGAACATCTTAAAAATAATTATTATATGATATTTGATGATGTAGATAACTATGGACGCAATGCATTTTTGCATGCATTATCACAACATTGTGATCTTTACAAAAATGAACCAAATGGAAAAAAACAATACGAAATTGCTTTATTATTATTTGATGTATCTAATGTTCTAATTAGAGATACAAAAGGATTATTTGCATTATTTTTAATTTCACAAAAAGGTGGAAATAATAGAGAAATTATCAATCTTTTGATAGATAAATTACTTTTGTTTGGAGAAAATATTAATTCTTTTATTAATATTCCAACATATCATGATTGTTATTTGAAACAAACACCATTAATTGCAGCTATTCAACATAAAAATTGGGATATTGTTGGTAAATTAATTGATAGTGGTGCAAATAAATATTTGCAAGATAATTGTGGTAAAACAGCATATGATTTATTACTTGAATTTGGAAATAAAGTACCTCAAGAAATTAAAGAACTATTAAAAATTTAGAGCAATACGTATTCCGATTCTTTGATGTGTACTAAATTTCCGAAGGAAATATTATGTGACTATGCACTACACATTTCACATTCTTCTAAATTATTTAATAACTTTTTAGATGGATCAATTGTAAATTGTTGTGCCTGTGCTTTTGGTTTTGTTCTAATATAATAAGAACCCGTTTTTAATCCATTTTTCCATCCATGAAAGAATGCACTTGTTAATGTATTTTGTGTTGGTTCCTCAAAAAATAGATTCATACTTTGAGTTTGACAAATAAATGGTCCTCTTTCAATTGCTTGATCAATTAATACTTTTTGTTTAATTTCCCAAACAGTTTTGTATAAATCTCTAATATTTTTAGGAATAACTTCAATATTTTGAACAGAACCATTATTAGCAATAATAGTATTTTTCATATCAATATTCCATAAATTGAGTTTCATTAAATCCTTTACTAAATATTTATTAATAACAATGAAATCACCTGCAATTGTTCTACGTGTATACATATTACTTGTAATTGGTTCAAAACATTCATTATTACCCAATATTTGTGATGTTGATGCAGTTGGCATTAAAGCAATTAATAAACTATTTGCAACACCATCTTTTATAATATTTTGTCTCAAAGATTCCCAATCATATCTATCAGATGGTACAACATTCCATAAATCAAATTGAAACTTTCCTTCTGACATTGGCGAACCTTTAAAACAAGGATATGGACATGTTTCAACTGCAATTGCATGAGATGCCTTAACTGCTCCATAATATAAAGTTTCAAATATTTGTTTATTTAATTCACGCGCTTCATTTGAATCAAATGGGTATCCCATTTTAGCATAAACATCTGCTAATCCTTGAACACCTAAACCTAAAGCACGTGTTTTTAAACCTGATAATCGTGTTTCTGGAACAGGATAATGATTAATATCTACTATTTTATTTAAATTTCTTATAACAACTCCTGAAACTTCAATTAATTTATCAAAATCAAATATTTTATTTTCTGAAACAAAATTAGGTAATGAAATAGATGCTAATGTACATACTGCATATTCTTTATCATCACAATACTGTACAATTTCGTTACAATTTCCCGTAAGTATTCCATTAAATATCCCAGCATTTCTATTTTTTTCTGTAAAACAATAAGTATCTGCATTTTTATTTTCATCAATAACTTCAATAACTTTAACAAATTTATCTGGATTTCTTTTATTAGATATTAATTTATCTAGTTCTAGTCTTTTTGTATCAAACCCTAACTTAATTAATTTAGATATTGAAGTTCCATTTATAATTAATCTATATGATGTTTGACATAAATATTCTTTATTTCCACCTTTTCCATCTGGTAAAAATCTTGTTTGTAAATCATGTAATTTCAAAACTTTTGTTTGACAACCTAATGTATTTAACATTAACTTTACATTCATTAAAAATAATTTATCAATAGATGATATTTGTATAGATTGTAATCCAAAACTATTTAATATAGATCCATCAGCATCTGCTAAACCCGCAAACCATTCTAATTTAGTTTTTATAGAACAATTTAATGGTACTGAAAATTTTTCAGGAATACTATTATATAAAATAACATTTAATTTATTTTCTTTTGTAATGTTACCAGTTTTATAATAATGTAAATGTTCTAGTAATTTTATTTTCTCTCCATATAGTGAAACAATTGGGATTCTTTTTCTTGATATAGCATTACATATATTGTCTACTAAACCATCTGTATGATACATCTGATGTCTTTTACAATAAGCACTATTTGTAATACTTTTATATCCACATTTAGTTTCTTGGTCTGTATTAGAATAATTATATGTTCCATCACCAGAATGAAAACCAGATGTATATGCATATTTAAATAAAATTTCTTCTTCTTCATTAAATTTTTCAATAACAGGAAAATCACATTTAGCAAGTTTCATATTTTGTTTTAAATCTTTAGCATCAATTTTTAATACATTTATAGATTTTAAAAAATCTATTTTTAAATTTGATTTATTAATATATTTTTGTTCAACAAAAAATTTATGATATTCTGTACATTCTAACTCACATCCATCACTTAAAACAACTTTAATTATTTTTTGATTTTCTCCTGTTTTTTTTACAATTGTATCCGTAAATTCAATACCATTCCATACTTTAATATCTTTATTTACTAAATTTTTAATCTCTTCATAACCATTATCGGTTAATATTAATGTTTCCCCAATAACACATAAATTGCTATTAGTTATTGTACCTATATTGGATTGATTACTTTTTTTGTTAACATTATCTTTAAAAGAAATATAAGGTGTACCTGTTTCAATTTGACTTGTTAGTATATAATTCCATATCTTTCGCGCCGGAATAACTTTTCTAGCTTTACCTTCTTTTTCATATTTGGTATATAACTCTTCATATTCAGTTCCATAAACATTTTCTAATCCTCTACATTCATCTGAATCTAATAAAGACCAATTTGAATTGGTTTCAACACGTTTCATAAATAGATCTGAAATCCATAATGCTAAAAATAAATCTCGCGCTCGTTCCGATTCTGCACCAGTATTTTTACGTAATTCTAAAAATTCCAAAATTTCAACATTATGTGGTTCAACATATACTGCAATAGATCCAGGTCTTTTACCAGATTGATTAATATGACGAGCAGTTTCATTTAAAACACGACACAATGGAACAATACCATTTGATGTTCCATTAGTGCCTCTAATATATGAATTTTTAGAACGAATTTTAGACAAACATAACCCAATCCCGCCTGCACATGCAGAAATTTCTGCACAATCACTAACAGTTTTATATATACCTTTAACAGAATCATTCATTCCTAATAAAAAACAACTGGCAAGAGCACCTCTTGGTGTTCCAGCATTATACAATGTAGGCGTTGCGTGTGTAAAATATTTATTTGACATCAATTCATATGATTGAATTACAGAACGCAAATCATCTTTATGAATACCAAGTGAAACTCTCATATATAAATGTTGAATTCTTTCAACAATTTTTCCATTAACTTTCATTAAATAAGCTTTTTCTAATGTTTTAAAACCAAAATAATCAAATAAATAATCTTTATCATAATTTAAAACTGCATTAATTTTATCTTTATTTTTCATAACAATATCATATATATCATCAGCAATTAATGAACATTTATTACCATTTATATCACGATTATTATATAATATATAAATTGTTTCTGAAAATGAAGGAGATGTACATTTATGATTATTTGAAATAATAATTCTACTTGCTAATACGCCATAATCTAAATTAGTTGTTTCCATTGAAATACATATTTGTGCTGTTAATTCATCTAATTCGATTGTTGATACATTATTATAAATTTGACTACATACTTTTTGTGCTACTAAAATTGGACTTATTTCATCTGATAATCCTATACATAATTTTTTTATTCTTCTTGTTACTTTATCAAATGATACTTCTTCTTTAGTACCGTTACGTTTTACTACACAAAATGAATTATTACTCATATTTCTATATAGTATATATTAAATTCTATTTAAATAGATTTAATATTAAAAAAAATTGATTTTTTTTTTTAATATATTTATTTTAATTTATTTACAATATAATTTTTATGAATTCTGATACTAAACAAACCAAGAAAACTAGCAGTAAAAAAAGTACAAAGAAAGTTTCCCCCTCAGAAGAGGGGGTTGTTGAACAACATGTTGAACAAAAAGATGAACAACACGTTGAACAACATGTTGAACAACACGTTGAACAACAAGTTGAACAACATGTTGAACAACAAGTTGAACATGAACAATCTTTTCCACAAGATGATATAGTAGAAGATATATTAAACAGGTTATTAAATATATATGAACAATATATCTATATAAATAAACATTTTGATAAAACATTTTCTAATATAACATCTGAACAAAATAAGCGTTTAAAAAAACTTGTTACAGATATCGGTGTTCAAAAAGAAAAGTTACTGTCAAAATTATTAAATATAATTTCCAGTGAAAAAAAAAGTAAAGAATCCACTAAAAACAAAATAAAGAAAGATACTTCTACACATGCAGTAAATCAAAAGAAAAAAGTACATGATGAAGTATTAGAATTTATGAGTCTTGATAAAGATACAGAAGTGAGTAGAGCTGATATAATGAGGGCAATTTATGATTATGTTTCTAATGAAAGAGAAATAAACCCTAATGAAACAAATATAGAAGGTGATAAAAAGTCATTTAAATTAACAGGAAAATTAAAAGATTTTATTCAATTTCTTTTTAATAAAAAAATTGAAAAAAATGGTAATTTATCTGAAGAAGAATGCCCTACACAGTTAGCAAATACTCAAATAATGAAGTATATATCTTTAGCATTTAGTGAATAAATTAATTATATTTTTTATAATAAACTAATGGTAAACCGATTGGTATTCCTAAATCTGATTCAAATGTAAGATATATAGAACTATTTATTTTTGTAGATGTTATATCATTATAAGTATTATATGTAAGTCCCAAAACGGATTCATATAATCCTCCGTCGTTATAAGTTCCTGTTAATTTAGCTGATTTAGAACCACTTGATGTTAAATAAGGTTCTATTGTTAGATAACCTTTATATAAAAAATCATCACTAAAATCTTCAACAGATTTACCTGTATAATCAGGAGTTGGACCTGTTGTACCCCAAAAATTATATAATTCTACAGGAGATGGTGATATTATATTTATATAAAAATATTGATAATTTTTTCTAGTTCGTTCATTTTTATAACAAAATATAAAACCTTCATCATTATTTAAATATACCGTTTTTATAACAATTCCTAAATCATTTGTTTCATAATATAATATAAAATTATTAATATATTGTTCTAATGTAATTCGATATGGTGTTGCATTTTGTGGATTTACTGGTTGAAGATAATTATTAACAGTATAAATTTGATTTTTATAAAAATTATTATACAAAGCAAATAAAATAGGTATATTATTAATATTCATATAATCTCTATTACAATACTGTTTACATGTTAAAAAATAGTTAATTTGAACAAGTATGTCTTGATATACTTCAAGAGCATAACCTACTATTTTATTAATACTATATTTGTAAACAATTAATATATCATTATAATTTAAGATATCATTTTCTGGAAAAATATTAAAAAAACTATTTTTTATAAAATTTAAAAATTGAGCCGAATTACAATTTATTACGTTATTATAATTATATGGACCAATAAAATAAGTATTATCATATATATCTTTAACACATCCTGTTATATAATCCCATTTTACATAAAATGGTGTATCTACTTTTTCATTTGCATATGTAACAGTACTTTTTTCTATATATTGAGCTAAATATAATAATTGTGATAACATTGAATTATTATCATATATTGCACTATAGACTACTTCACTTGATGTTATCGAACCATATGTTGTACTATATGACTTTTTTAATACATAATTTTCTAAATTAATAATATTATTTACAAAATAATTTATATAACTTACATTTTTATAACTTGCTGGAAAATTAAAATATAAAAAAGATTTTATATATATTTCATCTAATAATATTGGAAAATAATTATAAATAACATTATTTACTAGGTATTTTACACATACATTTGGCACAGATAATGTTGTTTGTACATAACATAACCTAAATAAATTTGGAACTAAATATGTATAATCAATTCTATCAATACTTTCTGAAAATCCATTAATTGTATGGTAATTAACAAATGTTTTTTCATAATAACATTTTTTATTATCAATATTATTAATAATATTTTTATCATTATTTGAAAGAGTAAAATTATTAATATTAAATTTTATATTATTCATATATAATATATATTTATAAATTATTACAAATTAGAAACCATATCTAACACTTAGTTAAAATTTATAAAAATATATTTTTTAAAACTCCTTTCATTGAAATTATTTTTATAATAAGGTTTAATACATATTGAACATGGATCTAAATTATTTGAAATATAATATATGTACTGTTTTATTTCTAATATAATTCCTAAAGCAATTTGTGATAAATATTGCATATAAGACATTCGAGGCGATGGTGTCCAATTTAAAATCATATATCTATATTCATCAACTTGTTGAGTAAATGATAATATTGTTTTTTTGGTTCCATATACTTCATCATAATGTGTTTTCCATGGCATTTCATAATAACAATTACATTTTTTATTACTTGCTAATTGATTTGATAATTTTAATGCACCATTAAAACCAACAAAAGATTTTAATAATAATGGATGTAAAATTAAATAATTTTGAATTTTGAATTTTTGTTTATTTATAGTTTCATTATATATTGCTTCCGGTATTAAATATTTATCTAATTCTTCTGTTGATCCAAAATCAATTAGTTTTGTCATATATACTCTTTCAAGAAAAAAATTCTATTAAATATATTTTTAATATATTTTTATTTAGTAATGTCTATTAACCATAATAAAAAAGATAATATTAAAATTAATAATCCAATATATAATAAATTATCTTCTTTTGTTAATATATAACCTAATTTATTTAGACTTTTATTTTTATTGGTATCTGAAAAAAAAATTGAAATTTCATTTACCATACTTATATACACTTTTGCTGCATTATTAATTAAAACACTGAATGATAAATTATATATTTTTTTATTTTCATTCAAAGTAATTTCTTCATTATTTTTTTTATAAATTTCACCATATAATTTATTATATTGTTCTGATATTTTTAATTTTTCATAATCAGTATAACCTAATGTATAATCTTTTTTTAAAATAGTACTATTATTATTTTTATTAACATTATTCAAATAATATTTATCATAAAATGTAGTCATTCTAATATATAATATATAATAATATAATTTATTACTACTTCCGTATTTTCCGAAGGAAAATAACCTTAAACTTCATAAAATTATATTCTATATTCTTCTATGTCATCATCAATTATATTTTTAGCCATTATAATAGCATTATCTTTTCTATTATCATAAATAGTTGACATACATTTTTTAACACCTTTTTGAATTTCATCACTATTTTTAAAATCATTATATTTTTTATTTATCATTTGTCGACTAAATTTTATTATATCATGAAATGAACGTGTATCATTTTTATTTATATCATTAAGATGTGTATTTAATTTATACATTGTATTTGAAATAATATCTTTTAATTTCATTTGAATATACTTATCAACATTATTTTTATATACCATTCCAGAATCATTTTCTTTATCAATAATAACATTTAAATTTATATCATTCTTCAATATTTCCTCTAATAATTCGGTATACATAAATTGAGATACTATTAAACTTGTTTTATCACCTTTGCTTATTTTTGAAATATCCCATTCATCATCAAATGGTATTGGTGTATTTTTTGTTTTAGTTGGATCAATAATTATATTTATATTATTGTTATTATTCGTTGTATTATTCGTTGTATTATTTAATGTATTTATATCTGGATTATTATATACATTATTACATTGTGAATTAACATCAATATTATTTAATTTTTTACTTTTTTCATAATCTTCTATATTTTTAATGTGATTATAAAAACAATCTATTATAAAATGTTTTTTTAATTCAGTTATTAAATAAAAATCTTTATTACAATATTTACATATTTTTATGTTATTTTTTTCAATATTTTTTAGTTCTTCAAATAGTTCTTTTTTATTTCTATCAATTATATTTGATTTTTTTAAATGTTCAACTTCTGATAAATCTATTTTATGAATGTTTTCATTAAATGGTATTAAACTTAAACATAATATTTGATCAGATGAATATAATATACTAGATTGAGAACTACAACATAAATATTTCCTACTATAATGTTTTTTCATATCATTAAAGAAACAAGTTTCATATTTACAACATCTGTGACATTTATAATTTATAGACATATTCTTAATAATTATATATATTATTATTTTTTTAAATAATATATTGATAAAAATTATCTGGTAAAATATCACAATGAATACAATAAATAGTTGATTTCGCAATTATTAACATGATTTATTAATATATTATACAATAAAAATTATCTGGTAAAATATCACAATGAATACAATAAATATATGATTTTGTAATTATTAACACAATTTATTAATATATTATACAATAAAAATTATCTGGTAAAATATCACAATGAACACAATAAATATATGATTGTGTAATTATTAACACAATTTATTAATATATTATACAATAAAAAAATAAAAATAATTACACAAAAATTATCTGGTAAAATATCTGGTAAAATATCTGGTAAAATATCTGGTAAAAAAAAAAAACCACTTTTTCACTTTTATGCCAAATTTTTTTTTTGTCTAAAATTTTTAAAATTTTTTAAAAAAAAAAATCACCTTTTTCAAATTTCAAAATTTTAAAAAGTGGTTTTTTTTTTTTACCAGATATTTTACCAGATATTTTACCAGATATTTTACCAGATAATTTTATATAATTATTTTTATTTTTTTTATTGAACAATATATTAATAAATTAACTTAATAATTACAAAAATAGTTGTTTATTGTGTTTATTGTAATATTTTACCAGATAATTTTTATTGTGATTTAATCAATAAAAAAATATTAATATATACAAATTATACATTTATTGTGTTTATTGTAATATTTTACCAGATAATTTTTATTGTGATTTAATCAATAAAAAAATATTAATATATACAAATTATACATTTA
>Ga0214919_10001155_pt1 | contig 44136 bp, 30 predicted proteins | sample LL1503_MetaG_FD_177994 | JGI IMG/M metagenome (GOLD analysis project Ga0214919, IMG submission 177994) | Freshwater microbial communities from Lake Lanier, Atlanta, Georgia, United States - LL-1503 | ecosystem: Environmental > Aquatic > Freshwater > Lake | place: USA: Georgia | collected... | reverse complement strand
ATAATGATTAACATATCATAGCTTTAAGTTATTTATATACATATACATATACATATACTAATCTAAATCACTACTATGTTGTTATTACTTTTCCAGTATAAGGATTATAATATCCTTGTGGGGCTTTCAGTTCTTGAACTATTTTTGTGGTTCTAGAACTAGAACAATTCAATTCCGGATTGCTAGAACCATTAACTGGCTGTTTAGAACCATATGGACTAGTATTACCTAAACCAGATAACCCAATAATTTTAAACATTTCTTTCCGTTAAGTAAACAGATAATTATGATACGTATATGATATATATTTAAAAATAATACATTAATTTTTGTTATTTTTATAAATAAATACTAAATATTAAATAAAAATTGTAGTTGTAGTTGTAGTATATACTATTAGGCTTATTTTAATTATGAAAATAAAAAAATTAAAATAGCATTTATTAATTACATATGTCATAAAAGCTTATTATGAGATTCATCATAATAATAAATGAAATGAAAATTCCGCCCAGGATGCTTTGCTTTGAAAATTAATTTGATGCGGGCATATTAGATGCACAACGCAAATTTTTGTCTGTTAATGATACATTTTTAATTACATTTAAGCCTTCAAGTCCCGGTGGAGGTTTGTTAATGATAACGTTAACAAAAGCGGTATTAACGTTATCGTTAACATTAGCCGAGACGTTAGCCTCAACATTTTGGAGTGAGACTAACGTTTCCGGGGCAGAACTTGATCGAAGAGGTTTCATTACATTTTCAATTTGACTTGACGTTTTTTCTTGAACCGAGGAAGTTCTCAATGTAAAATTAGAAGAAACAGGTTGATTAGACATTTTCGATGCGTTGGGTTTCGTTAAAGAAATACTTCTTATAATAATAATTTTAAATTTCATTTTTTGTTAATTTTTATCAAAATTACTATTTTTATCAAAATTACTATGTTTTATATAATTTTAATAATTTATATATCTAGATAAATAATATATATATATACAAAATAGAAATTACAAACATATACAAAATAGAAATTACATACATATACAAAATACAAAATGTCAAATCAAATGCCTATTATAACAATATCAAAATCAATTCAAAAATCAATTCAAACATCAATACTACCAGTTCTATTAACAGATTTAGATAAAACAACATTATATAAATATGTATCTAGATACATGAATGTTGCAAATAGATATAAAGAATTAATTGACCAAATAGATAATAATATGAAACACAATAATTTAAATATGGCAAATATTACTATTGAAATAGGAAACACACATGAAAACACACATGAAAACAAACATGAAAACACAAACTCAACTTACAACATGCAAACTGGTAGTTCTAGAAACAAAACGAAACGCAAACTAAAAGTTAAAACAATGAAAACAATGAAAATAATGAAAACAAAACATAACTTACCAGGAAAAATGCATCAAATGCATCAATTATATATAATTGCAATTAACAATAGATATTATAAAATAAATGAAAACAAACAAACTAATGATGATAATGCAGAATTGCTAGAAATAGCCCGTGTATCTGGTAATGCCATTTTCAATACCTTAAAAACTAATCAAATATCACAAACTAATATTATCAATATAGACAAAGACAATAGTAAAGGCAATAGTTTTATTCATTCATTATTAGAAGGTCTCTTATTATCAGCATATAGTTTCCTTAAATACAAAACATCTTATGCATTATCTAAAAGTAAAGATAGTTATAAACTATCTAGAATCAATATTGTAATGTCATCACCAGAATCACCATCATCTCCGTCATCACCATCTAAACTCACAAAACAAATTAAACAATTACAAAATCAAATCAAATCCGTCTTTCTTGCCAGAGATTTAATAAATGAACCTGCAAATAAACAAAAAACAACAGTGTTTCTAGATATTGTAAAACAATTTATAAAAGACAATAAAATACCAATTACAATTGAAATTTTTGATAAAGCTGACCTTATTAAAATGGGTATGGGACTTGTCCTTGGTGTAGGTAGTGGTAGCACTCCTGAAAATGACCCAAAAGTTGTAATTATGAAATATAATGGTGGTAATGGTCATGGACATGGTAATGGTCATGGTAATGGACATCATGACAGACATTCCCATACACCAGAGTATATTTTACTCGGTAAAGGCATTACATTTGACACTGGCGGGTTAGATATTAAAGGCACACGAAGTATGCTTGAAATGAAAACCGATTTGTCAGGAGCCGCAACAGTAATGGCATTTCTAATTGGTTATGCCATGAATAACGGCAGTAAATGCATATATACTATTTGCCCTTTTGCTGAGAATAGTGTTGGACCAAATTCTACAAAGCCAAGTGATGTATTAAAGGCATATAATGGAAGAAGTGTGGAAATTGCAAATACTGATGCCGAGGGGCGTTTAGTTCTTGCAGATTGCTTAGCTTATGCAGTAGATAAATACCCCAAATCCATACTTATTGATTTTGCAACATTAACTGGTCAACAAGAAAGCCTTAGTTGTAAATTATTTAGCAATATATTATCAGTAAATAGTGAAGCCGAAGTGGAGAAACTTATTAAAAGTGGGAAAGAAATTAACGAAATGCTGGTTGAATTGCCCATTATGGAAAAACATTTGAAAAATTTGGAAAGTTATGTTGCAGATATTAAAAATGTGAGTTTCAGTTGTAGTGCAGATATTATTATGTCATCACTTTTCATGCGACAATTTGTTAAACTAAATACTAAATGGATACACATTGATATTGCAGGACCAAGTTATAAGGCAAATGAAGTAATTAAATATGCATCGCCAGAAGCAAGCGGTGTCGGTGTTAGACTACTATTCGAATACTTTAATGAATAGAAATATATTTGGATTTTGTATTAGGGATTTTGTATTAGGATTTTAGAAATTTAATAAAATTAAGCAAAAATTGAAAATAAAAAAAACCGAGTGTATCGATGCCTTCTTTAACTAGCTGTGTATATGCAAACATATATGGTTAGTTGTTGGAGACAGCCTATTGTGATAAACAATGGGTTTGGCGTTTTTTTTATTTATCTCAATTACACTTATTTGTGCTTATCGACTAAATTAACTCGGAGTGAAAATTATATTAGATATGAATCTTGCGATTCAATAATATAAAATTATAGTTTATATATAATTGAATTATATTCAATTTTTTTTTTGTTTATTTTATTTTTGCTATTTAGTTTTGCTATTTAGTTTTGCTATTTAGTTTTGCTATTTAGTTTTGCTATTTAGTTTTGCTATTTTATGTTTTAGTTCTAGATACATAATTTATTTTATTTTATATTCTAATAATAAATATAGTAAGTATATATAGAGTATATATAGAGTATATCAAGTATATATAGTAAGTATATATATATAGTTATACTACTTATAAATAATGTCAAACAATAAAAATAACATATTTAGCAGTGCGATTCATAATACATTTACAAACATAAAACAATCTAAAAACTATAATTTATATAAGTATATAAGTATTGTAATAATAGCATTTATTGTATTATATGTTATTATTTATTTATTTAACGTAGATACTATTAATGATTCTAATGATTCTAATGATTCTAGAAATTATTATGGCATAAATAGGAGTACATATAATAAAAAAGAACTATTTGCACCAACATCAAAAGATTATACAGCTGATGGAGAATGGACTGTCCCATATGGAGTAAATCGTGCTACATTTACAGTAATTGGTGGTAAAGGAGGTAATAGTCATTATGGAACTAGTGGTGGATTTGGAGCTATCGTATCATCAACAATATCAAATCTTGTATCTGGTGATGTTTATAAAATATATATTGGAAATAATGGTGGTAATAGTTTTTATAGTAAAGGTAGTGCTGGTTCATCCAGTAAAGGTTTTAATGGTGCAAATGGTGATACTTATGGTGGAGGAGGTGGTGCAGCATCATCAGTTTATAATGGAAATACACCTATAATAATTGCTGGTGGAGGAGGAGGGGCTGGTTTTATGTATGTTGGAGGTGGTTCTGGTGGTTCAGGAACTAATGGTGCAGGCGGTAAAGGAACTGATTATTACTTATTTTCTGGTGGTAATGGAGGTGCAGGTGGTAATATTGGTAATTCTATTGTTGGTGGTAATCCTAATACAAATTCAGGAGGTGGTGGAGGTGGAAGCAATGGGGGTTCTGGTGGTGGTTTATATGGTGGTGCAGGTGCAGGAGGGTCTTATACTATAACTGGCAATTATACAACAGATGTTAAAACAGATACAACAGGTATTCCAAAAATTTCTATATCATGGGATTCAGTAGATATACCAACAACCACTCGTATGCCTACTACCACTCTGGCTCCAACAACTACCATGGCTCCAACAACTACCATGGCTCCAACTACTACCATGACACCAACAACTACCATGACACCAACAACCACTCGTATGCCTACTACTACCATGGCACCAACAACTACCCTGGCACCAACAACTACCCTGGCACCAACTACTACTCTGGCACCAACAACCACTCTGGCACCAACTACTACTCTGGCACCAACAACTACCATGGCACCAACTACTACCCTGGCAACAATAATTACTAATGGTACAGCATCATTTGCAGCATTAACAGAGAGTAGTTATATACTTATAAATGCAAAGAATATTAATATTGCAGGTATTATAGTTGTAAATGAATTTGGTAAGAATATTTTTTATGGTAGTAATATTAATAATATAAAAATTGATTATAGAACAGAACAAATAGATTCAGCATCAAGTAATAGTTTAATATCTCCATCTCCATTTAAAGAACCATCTCCATTTAAACAAACAAATAATATAAATTTTGATAAATCAAATTATAAAATTACAAAAGGCAATGATTCTAATTCAGTAATTCTATCACAAGGAAGTCAAACATGGACAATTTCATCATCTAATAATGATAATATATTATCAGTTCCTGAACCCAATAGACTTGCAGAATACAAAATTTATATTCCAGTAAACACAAACATTAATTCTATTATTGTATTTCCAAATATAATGAAAAATTGCGGTTCTAGTAAACAAGATTTATGTTCTCTCGGTATGAAAGATGGAACAGTAGCATTATATGATAAAGATGATAAACTGCTTTTGAGTTGGACTATGAAAGAAGAATCCCTTGTAAAGGCAAATAATGAACCTATTTTAAATATACAATTTGATATACCAACAATATCTACTTTTAGAAATGTTGGGAATAAAAAAGAATTATTTGGCACACCAACAGATGCTGCTACTGATACTGTAATTCTAGTCCCAGATATTAATACTCTTGGTGATACACCAATATCTACATTAGCACCTACAATAGCACCTACATTAGCACCTACATTAGCACCTACAATATCACCTACATTAGCACCTACATTAGCACCTACAATAGCACCTACAATAGCACCTACAACTACTTCTTTTGTATCATCAATGCTAAGTGATTATAAAAGTTTATTATCACAAATAACCCCGGAACAACTTACAAAATTAATAAATGCAGGTGTTGATATCAGTAGTTTAATTCCAGATAATAACCCGTCAATAATAAATTCAAATGGTATTAGTGTAAGTTCTAAATTTAAAGGACCATCTACAAATATTGTTCAAATAGATTTTAAAGGAACCTCAAATATTTATTCACCATACCTGTATTATAATAAAGCAACTACTGAAAAATTTCTAAACTAAATATAAATTAGTATTAATAAGTATACATGTACATGCATCAATATGAATTATAAATATACCATATTATTCTTTTGTGTTTTATCAATATTTATAATTTATCTATTCTTGAATAACACTAATCATAATACAAATGATACAAATATAGATAATACAAATTATATAAATATTAGAAAGGCAAAATTTGGCAATATAGATAATATAGATAGTATAGATAATATAGATATATTACAAAAAGATTTTTCTGGTTCCTCAAATGTATATAAACCATATATTTACTATGATTACAGTAAACATACAAAACCTAATTTAACATTACCTAATATATTTGATATTGATGATTATTTTTATCAAGGATAGATACTAGATACTAGATACTAGATACTAGATTCGTTTTAGAATTATTATAATTTTTTATTTTTTATTTTGTAAATTTTAATTTTAATTTGTAAGTTTTAAAATTTTTAAATATTTGTATAAAATAATATACATAATCATTTTACCAACTAACTAATTTTTTACACCTTTTAACATTTTAAACGCCGATTATTTATAAAATATTATATTTATACTAAACAACTTAATTATTACATAATATACATTATATTAATGAAAACATTAATAGAAGTTGGTGCTTTTGATGGGAGTGATAGTTTGAGATATCATAATGCTGGATACCAAGTATTTACATTTGAACCAAAAAAAGATTTATATGAAAACTTAGTAAATAGAACAAAACATTTAAAAAATTATACAGTAATTCCTAAGGCTGTTTGTTCTCAAAATGGTACAACTACATTTAATATATGTCAAGAGGGGGGTGCTAGTTCAATTTTACCTTTTAAAACAGATGATGAATTAAATAAACATTGGGGAGTCAATCGTAAAGATATACATTATTCAGGTTATTCTTACGAGGTAGAAACTACACGATTAGATACATTTATTGAAGAACATGGTTTGCAAGATACAATCATTGATTTTATACATATTGATGCACAAGGTGTAGATTTTCAAGTATTAAAAAGTAGTGGTAAATATATATCTAATGTAGTAGCAGGTGTATTAGAAACAGTAATAAATGAAGAAAAAAGTATTTACGTTAATCAATCAGAAAATACATTAGATAATATTAAACTCTATTTAGAAACAAACGGATTTAATATAACAAAAATTGAAAGTAATGATAATACACAATGTGAATATAATATTTTTTTTAACAGATAAATAGTTTAAAAAAATAGATACTTTTTTTTCATAATTATATTTATTTAATTACACTAATAAATATAATATAATTATAAATTTATTATAAAAAACTTACAATTTCTTACAAATGTTTATAAATTTTTTTAATTTTGTTATTTTTCAAAAAAATTTTATATTTGTATAAATTAATATACATAATCATTAATAATTATTTTATTTATTATTTATAATCAAAAATGGGAGGAGGACTTATGCAACTTGTAGCTTATGGTGCCCAGGATATCTACCTGACTGGCAACCCCCAGATTACCTTTTTCAAGGTTGTCTACCGTCGCCACACTAACTTTGCTGTGGAATCTATTGAACAGACTTTCAATGGCACTGCTGATTTCAACAAGCGTGTCACTGCTACCATTTCTCGTAATGGTGATTTGATTCAACAGATGTATTTGGAGGTTGTCCTTCCAGTTGTTGCTACTGCTAGTTCTTATTGGACTTATGGTATTGGTAATGCCCTTGTCAAGCAAGCTGAAATCGAAATTGGTGGTCAGCTTATTGATAGGCAATATGGTGATTGGATGAATATCTGGACTGAACTCACCATCCCTGCTGGTAAACGCGCTGGTTATGATGATATGGTTGGTAATAGTTTGACTCCTGGAACTATTTCAGGAACAACTGTAATTAATAACCAAGACCAAATCGGTGGTTTAGATGCTACTACTACATTAAATGGAACAGGAAATAATAAACGTCTATATATTCCCTTTCAATTCTGGTTTAATCGCAACCCTGGTTTGGCTCTCCCTCTTATTGCTCTCCAATATCACGAGGTTAAGCTTAACCTTGAACTACGAGCATCAAATGAACTTATACAAAAAATTGCAGCTACTCCTGCTGTAAATACTGAGACATTATCACTATCTACTTGCAAACTCTATGTAGATTATGTTTACCTTGATACTGATGAACGCCGGCGTTTTGCCCAAGTAAGTCATGAATATCTTATTGAACAAGTCCAGTTTACCGGAACTGAAACTATTGCATCTGGTGATTCTAATAAGAATGTAACTCTTAATTTTAACCATCCTGTCAAGGAACTTATCTGGGCTCATACTACTGCTGTTCATGCTTCTAAACCATCTGCAACATGCGGTTCTGGTAGTTTGTTTAATTATTCTGGTGTTGATACCACTGATGGTTTAGATTCATTTACTAGTGCTCTTCTTCAACTCAATGGTCATGACCGTTTTTCTGTCCGTCAAGCTGATTACTTTCGCAAGGTGCAAAACTATGAACATCATACACGTGTTCCCAGAGTAGGAACTGATTTAAATAGTATTATTGTTAGTCAAACTACTAGCACAACTACTAGTAATATAACAGCTCTTCTTGATTCTACTTTTAATAACCTTGTAATGTCTAATGTAGCTATTAATACTCCAATTACAAGTATTAATCAGTTAAAATCTGGTAGAAATCTTGGACCAATTACTTTTACGACAGAAAGCGCTACTGTTTCTTACACAAACGATTCAGCATTCCGCCAATATATCTATTCCTATTCGTTTGCTATTTCTCCCGAGGAACACCAACCTAGCGGAACTTGCAACTTTTCTCGTATAGACAATGCTGTTCTCCAATTGACATATAATAAAAATTCTGGGGGACCAACTTATAATAGTGGTCTTAACCTTAACATCTATGCCGTTAACTACAACGTTCTTCGTATCATGAGTGGTATGGGAGGGTTGGCTTATTCTAACTAATTGCGAGGGCTTCAGCCCCTCGAGCTCCCTTGTATTTGTCAATTTATAATTTTTAAAAAAACAAAGTTTAAAAAAATAGATAATTTTTATTATTTTATAATATTATTTTAAAATTTTAATTGAATAAACATAAATATAGTGTATTTTCAGTAATTATAATTTTTAAAAAATGTTTTATTTTATACTTTTTTATAATATATTTTTTTATTTTTCAAAAAATTTTTATATTTGTATAAATTAATATACATAATCATTTTACCAACTAACTAACTTTTTAATAATTATTTTATTTATTTCTAATTAAAATGGGAGGAGGACTTATGCAACTTGTAGCTTATGGTGCCCAGGATATCTACCTGACTGGCAACCCCCAGATTACCTTTTTCAAGGTTGTCTACCGTCGCCACACTAACTTTGCTGTGGAATCTATTGAACAGACGTTCAATGGAACTGCTGATTTCAACAAGCGTGTCACTGCTACCATTTCTCGTAATGGTGATTTGATTCAACAGATGTATTTGGAGGTTGTTTTACCTGCAACTGCTGTCACAAGTTCAGTGTGGACTTATGGTGTTGGTAATGCTCTTATTAAGCAAGCTGAAATCGAAATTGGTGGTCAGCTCATTGACCGTCAATATGGTGATTGGATGAATATCTGGACTGAACTCACTATCCCTGCTGGTAAACGAGCTGGTTATGATGATATGGTTGGTAATAAAGCTAGTAATGTTTCACAAACTGGTGCTCTTCCTGCTGCAACTGTAAAAAATCGTTTGTATGTTCCATTCCAATTCTGGTTCAATCGTAATCCTGGATTGGCTCTTCCTCTTATTGCTCTTCAATATCATGAGGTTAAGCTTAATCTTGAACTACGCCCTGTTGCTGATTTAGTTAATGGAGCTAATGTTACAAGCGCTTCTCTTTTTTCTTGCAAGCTTTATGTTGATTATGTTTATCTTGATACTGATGAACGTCGTCGTTTTGCCCAAGTAAGCCACGAATATCTTATTGAACAAGTCCAATTCACTGGAACTGAAACTATTGCAACTGGCGATTCTAATAAAAATGTAACTCTTAATTTCAATCACCCTGTCAAGGAACTAATTTGGGCTCACACTATATCTGCTTATACAACAATTGATTATGCCGGAAATCGATGGTTTAATTACTCTGGTAAAAATGCTGATTCTAAAGATTCATTTAATACTGCTCTTCTTCAACTAAATGGTCATGACCGTTTCTCTGTTCGTTATGCTGATTACTTTCGTAAGGTTCAAAACTATGAACATCATACCCGTGTCCCTCGTGTTGGTGCTGATTTAGATACTACTGATAATCGTCAACAATATATCTATTCCTATTCCTTTGCCATTTCCCCTGAGGAACACCAACCCAGCGGAACTTGCAATTTTTCGCGCATTGACAATGCTGTTCTACAATTGAGCTATTCTACTGACCCACAGACTGATCTAGTTAATAAAGAAAATAGAGCACTTAACCTTAATATCTATGCCGTTAACTACAACGTTCTTCGTATCATGAGTGGTATGGGAGGTTTGGCTTACAGCAATTAAAAGAAAGGAACCTATGGTTCCTTTCGAACCTCCTTTTGCGAGGGCTTCAGCCCCTCGAGCTCCCCTGTATTTGTCAATTTATAATTTTTAAAAAAACAAAGTTTAAAAAAATAGATAATTTTAGATATGTTATATATTTTATAATTACACATATTGTTTTTATTAGTGTAATTAAATATAATATAATTATAAATTTATTATAAAAAATTAAAAAACTTTTATAAATTTCTACAAATTCTTTTTATTTTGTTATTTTTAAAAAAATTTTTATATTCATATAAATTAATATACATAATCATTTTACCAACTAACTTTTTAATAATTATTTTATTTATTTCTAATCAAAAATGGGAGGAGGACTTATGCAACTTGTAGCTTATGGTGCCCAGGATATCTACCTGACTGGCAACCCCCAGATTACCTTTTTCAAGGTTGTCTACCGTCGCCACACTAACTTTGCTGTGGAATCTATTGAACAGACGTTCAATGGAACTGCTGATTTCAACAAGCGTGTCACTGCTACCATTTCTCGTAATGGTGATTTGATTCAACAGATGTATTTGGAGGTTGTTTTACCTATTGTTGGTGCAACTGGAACATGGACTTATGGTGTCGGTAATGCCCTTGTCAAGCAAGCTGAAATCGAAATTGGTGGTCAGCTCATTGATCGTCAATATGGTGATTGGATGAATATCTGGACTGAACTCACCATCCCTGCTGGTAAACGGGATGGTTATGATAATATGGTTGGTAATGCATTGAAAACTGCAACTAATGCTGACCAAATTGGTGGTGTTAATGCAAATTCTGGAACAAAACGTCTTTATATTCCATTCCAATTCTGGTTCAATCGCAACCCTGGATTGGCTCTTCCTCTTATTGCTCTTCAATATCATGAGGTTAAACTTAATCTTGAACTTCGACCAATTGGTGATGTTTTGCAAAATGTACATGCTGCTGTTACTCCATCAATTTCAACTCTTACTACTTGCAAACTTTATGTAGACTATGTTTATCTTGATACTGATGAACGTCGTCGATTTGCCCAAGTTAGCCATGAATATCTTATTGAACAAGTCCAATTTACAGGAACTGAAACTATTGCAGCTGATAGCTCCAATAAGAATGTTACTCTTAACTTCAATCATCCTGTCAAGGAACTCATCTGGGCTCATACTACTGCTGCTCATGCAGCTGCACCAGGTGGTGGAACTACTGGTAATGGATGTTGGTTCAATTATTCTGGTGTTAATAGTGGTGATGGTGTTGATTCTTTTCAAACTGCTCTTCTTCAACTCAATGGTCATGACCGTTTCTCTGTCCGTCAAGCTGACTACTTTCGCAAGGTTCAAAACTATGAACACCATACACGTGTTCCTCGTGTAGGTGCTGATTTGGCTGGAACCTATGCTGATACCACGACTGCGGCTTTCCGCCAATATATCTATTCCTACTCCTTTGCAATTTCTCCCGAGGAACATCAACCCAGTGGAACCTGCAACTTTTCTCGTATCGATAACGCTGTTCTCCAATTAACTTACAATAAAGCTGCTGAAACTGCTAATTCTCTTAACCTTAACATCTATGCCGTTAACTACAACGTTCTTCGTATCATGAGTGGTATGGGAGGTTTGGCTTATTCTAACTAAGAAAGGAACCCATGGTTCCTTTCGAACCTCCTTTGAAAGGAACCAAGTTTCCTTTCGAACCTCCTCATTTTTTAATAATAAAATATTTATTTCCTTTCAAAGGAGGTTCGAAAGGAACATTGGTTCATTTCAGTTTAAAAAAATAGATACTTTACATTTTTTTTTATTATTTTATAATATTATTTTAAAATTTTAATTGAATAAACATAAATATACTGTATTTTAAGTAATTATAATTTTTAAAAAATGTTTTAGAAAACTTTTTAATACTTTTTTATAATATATTTTGTTATTTTTCAAAAAATTTTTATATTTGTATAAATTAATATACATAATCATTTTACCAACTAACTAACTTTTTAATAATTATTTTATTTATTACTAATTAAAAATGGGAGGAGGACTTATGCAACTTGTAGCTTATGGTGCCCAGGATATCTACCTGACTGGCAACCCCCAGATTACCTTTTTCAAGGTTGTCTACCGTCGCCACACTAACTTTGCTGTGGAATCTATTGAACAGACGTTCAATGGAACTGCTGATTTCAACAAGCGTGTCACTGCTACAATTTCCCGTAATGGTGATTTGATTCAACAGATGTATTTAGAAGTTGTTCTACCGGTTGGTGTAAATGGTGCTGGTTCATCTTCTAATGTATGGACTTATGGTGTTGGTAATGCTCTTGTCAAGCAAGCTGAAATCGAAATTGGTGGTCAGCTCATTGACCGTCAATATGGTGATTGGATGAATATCTGGACTGAACTCACCATCCCTGCTGGTAAACGTGATGGTTATGACGATATGGTTGGTAATAAATTATCTATTGCTATTGGAGGTGGTTATGAAAATTTGGGTGGTCTTGCTGTTACTACTACCGGTAGACGACTTTATGTCCCCTTTCAATTTTGGTTTAATCGCAACCCTGGATTGGCTCTTCCTCTTATTGCTCTTCAATATCACGAGGTTAAGCTTAATCTTGAACTTCGTCCTTATACTGACCTTTTGAATGTAACTACTACTTTACCTACTTTTACTTCTGCAACTCTTACAACTTGCAAGCTATATGTTGATTATGTTTACCTTGATACTGATGAACGTCGTCGTTTTGCCCAAGTAAGCCATGAATATCTTATTGAACAAGTCCAATTCACTGGAACTGAAACTATTGCATCTGGTAATTCTAATAAGAATGTGACTCTGAACTTCAATCACCCTGTCAAGGAACTCATCTGGGCTCACACTACTACTGTGTGTGCAACTGCTGGTATTACTACTGGTAATTGTAGGTGGTTTAACTATTCTGGTTTTAGTAATAGTGGTATAGACTCATTTACTACTGCTCTTCTCCAACTCAATGGTCATGACCGTTTCTCTCTTCGTCAAGCTGACTACTTTCGCAAGGTTCAAAACTATGAACATCATACTCGTGTTCCTCGTGTAGGTGGTGATTTGGCTGGAACTACTGCTGATACTTTAAAAGCTGGTTTCCGTCAATATATCTATTCCTACTCCTTTGCCATTTCTCCTGAAGAACACCAACCCAGTGGAACTTGCAATTTTTCTCGTATCGATAACGCTGTTCTCCAATTGGCTTATGATAAAGATAATGGTTCAACATCTGCTGGTGCTCTTAACCTTAACATCTATGCCGTTAACTACAACGTTCTTCGTATCATGAGTGGTATGGGAGGTTTGGCTTACTCTAACTAAGAGAAAGGAACGAAAGGAACCCATGGTTCCTTTCAAACCTCCTTAGAAAGGAACCAAGTTTCCTTTCGAACCTCCTTTTACGAGGGCTTCAGCCCCTCGAGCTCCCTTTTACGAGGGCTTCAGCCCCTCGAGCTCCCTTTTACGAGGGCTTCAGCCCCTCGAGCTCCCTTGTATTTGTGTGGTTTGTCATTTTATATATATGTTATATGTTTTAAATTATAATTATTTTTTTTAAATTTTAATTATTTTTCATTGTTGTTTTTTATAATTATATTATATGTATACAAAATAGTAAATAGTAAAATATATTAGAAAACAAATCTAAATTATTATAAAATACAAATAAAATACAAATAAAATACAAATAAAATACAATTAAAATATAATTAAAATATTAATAAACTAATAATATAATACAAATATATATCTAGAATGCAAACATCTATGCTTTATGATTTATATATATCTTTTGTCAAAGATAATTGGAAATTATACATTTTATATCTAGCAACATTTATATCATTACCTCTCCAAAATATTGCCATGCCGCATTATTATGGAGAGGTAATAAATAGTTTAAAAGATAAAAATATTGCCAAGTCTAAATACCTATTTGGTGTTCTTTTAGGAATATGGGTTATTATTCAGGCATTTAGCATTGGTATTTCATATGTAGATAATTATATCTGGCCAAAATTCCATGCATATATTAGACAATTTTTCTTTGACCTAATAGTTGACCGTTATAATCAAAATTATCAAGAACTCGAAATTGGTTCTATTCTTACAAAACTCATTAAGCTCCCGTGGATTTTAGATGATGTTTCAAATCAAGTTCAACGCTTTATTCTTACTAACAGTATTCTAATTGTATCTAATTTTGTTTATCTATATAGGCATCATTTTACATTAGGTTTCATGTATTTAGGATGTATTGCTGTTGTATTAATAATGTCCCGGCTTTATTTCAACACTTGCAATGCCAATATTAAAAAGGTTGAACAGAAATATGATAATTGCCATGAGGAAATAGAGGATACCTTGCAAAATCTACTTTCCATTTATACTAGCAAAAAAATCCCAGATGAGAAAAAACGCATTCAGGATATAAATGATGATACCAGCACTGAACAATATAACACCGGCGTATGTAATCGCAAATTTCGCATATATTTCTCAATTATAAATGTATTTCTCTTTGTAGGATTAAATTATCTGGCTTTCTCATTATTTACAAAAGGCAAAATTCCTGTTGCTGGTTTAGTAAGCATTTTCATCCTCAACTATACTATTCTCGGTTCCCTTATTTCTCTTTATGATTCCGCAAAAGATTTCATGAACGTTAAAAGCCATGTTGAACTCATCCAAAAATTTATTGATGATTTACCACTTACTGATACCAGCAAACAGACCAAGAAAATCCCCAATCCTGAACTCGGTTTGGACATCGTATTCAAAGATATCGAATACACCCACGCTAGTGCTAAGGAAAAATTATTTGATAAATTAAACCTGAGAATTAAGCCTTTTGAGAAAGTTGCAATGCGTGGGACTGTGGGAAGTGGAAAAAGCTCGGCAGTTTCACTGATTTCTTCACTCCAAAAGTTTCAGGGTGGAAATATTTATATTAATGAAATGCCAATTACTGATATTGATATAACAAATTTAAGAGAAAATATTATATATATTCCTCAAAGACCTAAATTATTTAATAGGTCTCTTAAGGATAATTTAACATATGGTCTTCCACCTGATATTACAGTAGAACATATATTTAAATTTATGATAGATAATGGTTTTACAGAATTAGAACAAATATTTAGAAAAAGATTAGATGATAAAGTTGGTAAAAATGGGTCTAAGTTTTCAGGTGGTCAATTAGCAATGATTTGGTTTTTAAGAGCTGCAATGAAAAATGCACAATTAATTATAACCGATGAAGCCTCAGCGGCACTTGACCCTCAAAGTAGAAAACAGATTAAAAAAATGATTGATATTATTGCCAAAGATAAATCAATTATTGTAATTACTCATGATGATGAAATGACTGTAGGTATGGATAGAATAATAACATTTGAAAAAGGAAAAATTATAAGTGATATAAAAGGTAATAAAAATAATAATAAAAATAATGGATGGAATTAAATAATACTTTTTTTTGATAAAATCTCAAATTTATATCCTTTATAAGTTTCACCAGATTTGGCATATTTCATTATAGTAAAATGAGTCATATGTATTTTTTTACATAAAGATGTTAAACCTTTATATATAGTTTCATCATTAGTTTCAATATTTATTACTTTTATAGTATTTATAATTTTTTCTTTTTTTGAAGAATTTATTTTTTCTAAAATAATTTTATCATTATCATTATTAGTATTTAATACTTCAAATTTATAACCTTTATAAGTTTTTTTAAGTAATGAATATTTAATTATAATAATTCTTGAAATATTAATTTGTTTAGATAATTTATTAATACCTTTATAAATTTTAGTTTCATTATTAAATGTTACTTTAATTTCTGATTTATTTGGGTCTTTATCTCTATTTTGTAATTTTTCAATATATTTCTTACATTTTTCAGTCCTCATATTTTTATCATTAATTATTTCAAATTTATAACCTTTATAAGTTGTATTATCAGCAATACATTTATAAATTTTATTAATAGTAACTTTTATTTCTTTCGCCATAGCTTTAATACCACCATAAATTTTTTCTTCATTAGTAGAAATTAATATAGATTTAACCTTAATAGTTTTCTTAATTTTAGTGTTTTCATTATCAACTTGCATTTGACGATTAGCCCATTGTAAATTACTAAGTTTATTATTTAAACTATTAGAATCAATATGGTCTACTTCATCTTTTCCTTCTGGTCTAGGAATATTAAATGCCATTAAAACTAATCTATGAACTCTCATATATTTTGCTAATTTATTATGACGTAATTGCATAGAATATGCTCCATTTATACCACAAGGTTTCATTATTTTATCAAAATGACCTTTAATTCTACCATAATTAGATACTTTATAATTAGTAAATTTATTTACTTCATCAAATATAGAATCTTTTAAGTCTTTCCATATTTCATTTTCATAAGTTTCTGCTTCATTATTAGTAATATTAATTTCTTCAACTTTTTCCCATTTAAAACCAAGATGAGTTTTATTTTTACCATTAATACATAAATATATTTTATCTATTGTAAATCCATCAGCTTTAATTTCATTTAATGTTTTATATAATTTAATAACTTCATCAGTTTCAGGGTTAATTTGATTAATAGCTAATTTATGATTAGTTCCACTATTTTTCTTAGATCCATGAATACTATTTTCCTTAGGTGAAACCCATTCTAACATACAAACACGATTATCATCTTTTTCACCCAAATGATTTACTTCTATTTTATTAATTGGGTCTGTATTAGGAATAAATGCAAGTGCTACCAATCTATGCATTTTATATTTTCTACATTTACCATCCTTAGATAATCCTACTCTAATATATCCATCAATTTCTTTTGTACCTGTAAATATAGTTTTTTCATTATTTGCTCTATCTCTACGCACCCTCCCTAAACTACTCACCTCATAATTATCATATCCATCAATTTTTCTCCATTCTTCAATTACTAAAACATTTTCAACAACATTTTCATTATCCACAATAGCACTCATTTTAAATATTTTTACACTTTATATAATATATATATTAAATATATTTTGTCTTTAAATTGAAATTAATTAAATCAAATTTAAAATATCATTATTATATATAAATAAATTAAAACTAATAAAAAATGCCCTCACAATTACATAATAAAAAAACTAAAAAAACTAAAAAGACAAATCCAGCAAACCCAACCAAAACCCATACCAATACCAATAACCATACCCACGATGAATATTTAGTCCATGGAACATATTATGAAAATCTATTAAATATTTTGAAAGATGGATATATTGATATTAAACCTAAATCAAAAAATGCAATTATAATGCTAGATGATAAACCACCAAGACAAATTTTTACCCAATTATTATATTATGATATTCCAAATCAAGCTAATACAATCCCGCATTGGATGACATCTGCTATTATTCTAGATAAACAATTGCTCGCAGATTATCCATTTTATGCAACACATATTACAGGTTTCAAAAAAAAATTTAATAATGGTTTAATAAATAATAAAAGTAATACTAAATATGATAATGAAATATTAGTTCGAGGAAAAGGTAATCTAGAACACATACCAAATTTGTCAAAACTTAAAAATCATATTGCAACTCGTATGTATGTTAAAAGTCCAATTGATTCAAATTATTTCAAATTTCGTAATTCTCACGAAATATTGTTTAATAAAAAAATACCATTAGAAAAATATTGTAAAACAATTATGATACTTGGCAAAAAAGGTGATTATAAAAATAGTAAAGGCAATAGAGAATCTATAATAATAAAAGAAATTATTGAATTAGCAAAACAAAACAATATTCCCCTTAAATTTAGAGATTATAAATTACGAGGTAATAATGTAAAACCAATTAATAATTTTATTAATAGTATTGAAAGTAATTAACCTGATAAAAATATAAAACCACAAAACCCCACACCCTCCACATCACAAAAAACCACATCCCACACACATTATCTCTCTGCAACAAACATATCATGTGCTATTGGAACTATACGATATTCTAGCGACCTAATATATTCAAATAAATCCTCTCTTAATTTAATTGATGGAAAGTTTTGTTTTTCTTGACTTGCATCCCAAGATTCAAAAAATATTTTTGGATAATCATTTTCCATAATGGTATTAACAGCTCCCTGCAATACCTCTTTTTCATGCCCTTCAACATCAATTTTAATAAAATTAATATTTGTTAAATTAAAAGAGTCCAATTTTTTAACAGGAACATCAATAAATGGCACATTATTAATAACATCATATTCAAATTGCGAAATACCATTACCTCCTCCATCATGATGGTCCCTAATATAATATTGGGCGATTCCGTCATGATTACCCAATGCACAATTAAATTTAGATACTTTATAATCGCACTTATTTAATGCTATATTGGCACATAGATAATTGAATGATTTGGGGGAACATTCGAACGAATACACATGCTTTGCCCTTTCGGCAAAATCTACTGTATACCATCCAATATGTGCCCCGATATCAATACAGTTTTTATCTGGCTTTACGAAATTATCGCATGCCCAATCAAGGTGCCCTCTTTCATAAAACCCAGTATTAAAATAATCTTTGGCAACACGGGCTTCTGGAATAAACATACTGCGTTTTTCATTTGGTAGTTTTTGGTAAATGGGATTTTCTGTATTGTATGACATTTCCTTGATTAGAAACATTTTCCCTATTTTGTATTGCGTTTGTTTGCCTTTGTTTGCCTTTGTTTGCTGTTTACCTTTATTTACCTTTGTTTATTAGATATTATAGTAAATTATACTAGTTTAATATTCTTTATATTAGAAAAATTAATAAATTATTTAACGGCGTTTTTTTGCTATATTAATGCATATATAAATACCAATACCAATACCAATACCAATACCTAATCCTTAAAGAGCCATTTATCGACTGTTGTTCTAACACAAAACACTCTATGTAATATAACACCTAATATAAATGCTGTTGTCAATACAATTATAAAACTAATAATGCAATGTTTTCTCATATTTAATAATTTAATTATAATTATTTGATGAAATAGTAGGCTAACTAATACAGTAGATAGAACATCAACTATTGCAATATCAAATATTCTATAACTATGACCACCAGTTCTCGGTTCTCCAAAAAGGTTTTTATATTTACATAAACTCATTATTTTATTTTAATTGTATTTTTATTTTTATTTTTAAAAACTTTTTTAGATATAGATAATGTATCTAGATACTTAATTATAAATTATATATACTTATATATACTTATATATACTTATATATACTTATATATACTTATTATATACTTAGATATAAAATATATATCATGTATCGTGCATCATTCATCATTCATCATTCATCATTCATCATTCATCATTCATCATTCATCATTCATCATTCATCATTCATCATTCATCATTCATCATTCATCATTCATCATTCATCATTCATTAAAAATCCATTTATCGACTGTTGTTCTAACACAGAAAATACGATGGATTATTATTCCAAATATAAAAAGAAATAATATTATCATCCAAAGTTTTATGATATTATCTAATTTAAGCCACATAACAATGAAAATTTGATGTATTACTATTGCTTCGATTAGTAATATTATTATATGAATTATTGCAATATCAAATATACGAATACTATGCATTCCAGTTCCGGGTTCTCCAAAAAGGTTTTTATATTTACATAAATTCATTTTTACAATTTGTATTATTTTAAATCTTCAAGGGTTTAAATTATATATCTAGATACTTAATTATATATATTTGATTTTCTATATTTGATTTTCTATATTTGATTTTCTACTATTCAGTTATATATAATTATTTAGTTTTTTATATATTTTAGTGATTATTATACTTACTTAGAGAAAAATTGATTTTATTTTAGTGTTTAGTATGTAATTATATGTAATTATATTTTATATTTTATATTTACTCAAATACTCCAATATTCCAATACTAACAATTTAAGTCGAAATAGGAAAAATGGATTCAAGTATGCTTCATTTAACCAACTCTATCCAATTAGTGTCCAATCCCAGTAATAATCCAATTCATATGTTGGAAACGACATGTAATGAGATAGAATTATGGCAAAATCAAATTGCCATTATAAATTTAATGATATATAACTCAAAAACAAAAGATGAGAAAGATAGAAATAAAAAGATTTTAGAACTTTGCAAATCTTTTCTTATATAGAATAGTGTTGACCGATTTTGCATTTCATTTAACAGGCGTGGCAATATAGTTGTTTATTTTTTATTTAAGGATAAGCTCATTATAAAAATTCTATATTTTTAGATATTCTATATTTTTAGATATTCTATATTTTTTATAATAAAAAAATTGAAAACTTTTACATACTACATATTTTTAATAACTATCATTTTGTATTAATCATCTATATAAAAATGGATTATTCACAGGAATATTTTCCTTACTCTCAATCTCATTTACAATGCAAATCTCCTTTATTTAAAAAACAAAACACTTCAATAATAGTAAAAGAACAATTAGAACCTATACAAGAAGAGGACACTGTTTTCAGTTTTGAAAATAAAAATATAGAACAAAATACTTATGAAGTAGAACCAAGCGCACCGCCTTTTGATTTAATATATTATGATTCTCTTGCAGAATTTTTAGATTTCTCTCAAAATAGGTATTTAAAATTAAACCAAGATTTGAAGGAGTTTCGTGAAATATTTTTGCAAATTCAACAGTTATTGGAACTATCTTCATTAACAGAAGCTGCCAAAGGTAATTATGAGGAACACATGCTTTTCTGTGAAAGCGAGATTAAGAGGATAGAGGCAGATTTACTTTACTATATTTAATATTCAATAAAAAAACAATGTAATTTATTTTTTTGTTTCTACATCATTAACTACATTATTATCTATATATTTTTCATATAAACAATGAGTTTTCCCGCAATATTGACGCGGATTGCATGCTCCTAAATTTAGATGACAAACTATGCAATAATTACCTAAAACACACATAGTTTTTTTTGCAGTAGTATTTATCTTGCAATTTGCAATGCAATTATCATATGTACATACATTATGTGATTCCATTATAAGAAATTATAAGAAATTATAAGTAAGAAATTCAAAAACAGTATAAGAAATTATAAAATAAACAAATAACTAAAATATAATCAATTTTTTACTTACAAATTCCATCTTTGCTAATACCTATTACACAACATGCTATTCTAGCTCCACTATGTCCAGTAGTTTGCGAATCGTCAAACTTTCCCATTCCTAGGTCATCTTCATCCTCATGAATAATAATAGAACGCCCCAGGATATCATCAACAACAAATTTATTAGTTTTAAGTATCATAGAACATACTCCATCCTCATCTGTTTTTATGTTTCCTAAATCACCAGCGTGTCCATCATCAATACCACCATGTAGGGTTTTATCAGGATTATAGTGAGCACAACACGATTTGCATCCTTCTCGCAAGTCTCCACTTTCATGAATATGAAACCCATGTAGGTGATTTTTTGCTAATCCTTTAACGTCAACCTTAATGCGAACACAATCATCTTTTTGTGTAAATACAACGGTTCCTTTAATTTTACCCGATTCAATAACAGCAACAGCCTCAGTAATATTTGATTTAGATTGCAAAATACCCATTGTTATTTATATTTGTTTGTATTTGTTATTTGTTTGTATTTGTTATTTGTTTGTATTTATTGTTTATATTACTTATAATAATTTTCTAATAAATATAAATATGTATATAAATATGTTTTGTATCTAGAACCTAATATAGTTTTATATTTGTATAATTTGTATAAGTTTTATTTCTATAAGTTTTATTTCTATAAGTTTATGTTTTATTTTTTTAATTTATTATAAATTAAATTAGTAATAATACAAATCTAAAATGAATATATATAAAACAGATGAATACACAGTAAATGATGACTACACAGTAAATGATGACTACACAGTAAAACACGACTACACTGATACTAAATCATTAAATTTATTACTAAAATTAGATATTTTATATGATTATGTTAATACTTGTATTGGAATTGGTAATATAACACCCAAAAATATTTTATCAATAACAAAAAACTTGATTGATTTACTTATAGAATCAAATGAATTAAATTATATACAAATGAAAAACTTGGTTCTAGATACATTAAAGAAAGTAATTGAAAATAATATTGAGGATAATGGAGAATATGACAAAATGATGATTATTTGTAATTTAACAATACCAGAATTTATTGATATATATTTAACTTCCATCAATTATATATATCATAATAAAACACTAAATACTAAATACTCACATTATACACTAAAAACAAACATACATTCTAAAAAAAATACATGTATATGTTGTTAGATTATTATTTATTATTTATTATTTATTATTTATTATTTATTATTTATTATTCAAATTTTATAATTATAAACTAAATATAAATACAATATACATCTAGATACAAATATACATCTAGATACAAATGTAAATATAATATGTATATGTATATGTAAAAATATAAAAATAAACAAAAAACTATATAATATATATAAGATAAGATATATACTTATAGTATAGTAAATCTACTAGTTTAAGAATTATATAAATAATGTCTAATGCAAAACAGGATAGTATAAATGTTTCAAATATAAATTCATTAAGTAATTCAAACAATAATTTAAGTAATATAACAATAAGTAATTCTATTAAAATCCCAAAATCGGCAGATACTACGGCATCTTCATCAAATAACCAAAATGCAGGTATTCTTATAAAAGATGTTAATAGTAATGGTGATGGTAATTTTTTTCGTCTACATATTGATAGTTCAGCATATACAACACCTTATGCATATTTTAACAATAATATAATTATAGATGAAAGCAATTTAGTTCATGAATTAGAAACTAAACTAGTATCTGATAATTATACACTGGATACATCAAATATAACATGTGCAGGAGGCTATATAAATTTTTTTAATGGAACACATCCCAATTTGAATCAAGGCAATGCCGGTGTTGGTATTAGATATAGTAATTCAAATAATACTGTTCAATTCAAAAATTTTGACACAGATTGGATAGATTTAGTTGATATTACAAATCATGACCAATTCAGCGAATTAGTTGATGTAGATGTTCATACCAATCCATTACTTAATAATCAATATATTACATATAATTCTAGCAATTCAAAATATGTTAATTCTAATCTAGCAATTATAAATGATACTAGTCCATCATTAGGTAGTAATTTATATATAGGTAATAATATGCTACAATTCGGCAGTAATACAAATAGATTAGTTTATAATGGCGATAATACAGCAGATATTAACAATAATATAATAGTATTAAAAAATAATACATCACAACCAAATGCAAGCCATTATATAGATATTAGTAATGCCGAATACTCGAATGTTCCAACAATTGTATCAAATAGTACGGTAACATCAAATATAGGTCTAACTATATCAACAAAAGGTACTGGTGAAATGCAATTGATTTCTGGTAATAATATGAAATTGAATAATAATATAGGTAATATTGAACTAAATTCATCAAATGGAAACATATATGCAAATACTGATTCATTAATAATATCGGGTTTTGTTCAAAATAGCATATTTAGAACCAGTAGCAAACCTGGCGGGTATAACTCAAATAGTTCATGGACAATTCCTTTAACAAATGATACCATATTATTTGACTTTATAAATACATCACCAGTGGGAACATATTGGGCTAATGTAAGTGCAGGTTTTGATGGTCAAAAACTTAATTTAATATATAATAATAGGGGTTCAAATGTAATTAGTATAATAGCTGACTTTGGGAGCAATGGGGTTATTGTAGGTACTGGATATTCAAATGGTTTAGTATTCACTACTAGTGGTCAAAGTTCATCATTAGTATATTTGGGTGATGGTATTGATGCATGGCAAGTTTTAAATACAGGTGCTGGTTTGTTTTGAGTATATTTTAAGTATATTTTGAGTTTTAGTATCTAGATACATTATTTATTTTTATTAATTTATATTTATTAATTTATTTTAAGTATCTAGATACATGATTTATTTTATTTATGTTTACAATTATTATTACAAATAAAGTTAAATATAAAGCTTTATTTTTATTATATTTAATATATGACACTAAATAGTAATAGTAATATACATATATATCTAGATACATATTTATACATATCTATATATACAATTGTAATTATTGTAATTATTGTAATTATTGTAATTATTGTAATTATTGTAATTATTGTAAAATATAAATAAAACTAACATGTCATCAAAATCATATTACAATGCATCTATTGAATTATCAAAAGGTGATGGAGTTAATTTTACCAGCACCAATGGTAATGTAGTCAGTATTGTATCTAGCACAACTACAACTAGTAATTTTAATATAGTATTACCAAATACAATAGGTTTAATATCACAACAATTAGCCATCAATAATATAATTGGAAATGATGTGTTTACGGAATTTAACTATTCATTAACTGGCAATACAGGTAATACTGGTCCCACTGGCAATACAGGACCCACTGGTAATACTGGACCCACTGGTAATACTGGTCCCACTGGCAATACAGGACCCAAAGGTGAATTTGGAGGAGAATCTTTTAATTATGTTTTTAATTCATATACATCAAATGCAGACCCTACAACTGGTAAATTAAGTCTTAATAATAGTAATATTACTAGTGCAAATGAATTATATATTAGTGATACATCAGCAGATGGTATAGATATCCATAATTATTTAAGAACAATTGATGACAGCACCAGTGGTATTAAAGGACATTTTAAAATCCAAAATCGTTTATTACCAACACAATATGCATTTTATAGTATTTTATCATTAATAGAAAATAATCTTCCTAATGGTAATTATTTTAGTGTTAGTGGCGGGTATATTGATGGAACCGTATCTAGCTTTTCTAATTTAGAAAATGTTGTTATAATATTTGCAAGAACTGGTGATAAGGGAACCACAGGTGATATGGGACCTACTGGTCCTACCGGATGCACTGGAAATACCGGAAATACTGGCAATACAGGTAATACAGGCAATACTGGCTGCACAGGTAATACAGGTAATACAGGAAACACTGGGAATACTGGAAACACCGGAAATACAGGTCCCACTGGAAATACTGGAAATACAGGTCCCACTGGAAACACAGGCAATACAGGTTGCACAGGAAATACTGGTAATACTGGAAATACAGGACCTACTGGCAATACTGGCAATACAGGCAATACAGGTAATACTGGTAATACTGGAAACACAGGCAATACAGGTCCTACTGGCAATACAGGTCCTACTGGTAATACAGGTCCAACTGGCAATACAGGCAATACTGGAAACACCGGCAATACAGGTCCCACTGGAAATACTGGAAATACTGGCAATACAGGAAACACTGGCAATACAGGAAACACTGGCAATACAGGTCCTACTGGAAATACAGGTAATACAGGTAATACTGGTAATACAGGTAATACTGGACCTACTGGTAATACAGGACCTACTGGCAATACAGGAAACACTGGAAATACTGGCAATACTGGAAACACCGGCAATACAGGTCCTACTGGTAATACAGGAAACACAGGAAATACAGGAAATACAGGAAATACAGGTCCTACTGGAAATACAGGTAATACTGGTAATACAGGTAATACAGGTAATACTGGACCTACTGGTAATACTGGACCTACTGGCAATACAGGCAATACTGGTAATACAGGACCAACAGGATATCAAGGAATATTTTCTAATACAGGCTCAACTGGTCCCACTGGGTTAACAAATACAGCAGTTGTTGAATCCCAAATACAAGTAATAAATTCTTTTCTAAATACAATTATACCAACAATATCTTATACTAGTCCACAAACATTTAATAATAATGTTATGATTACACCATTATCACCTACTATTGGAGGAGGTGGTGTTTATCCATTATCAAATTATAATTCTACACCAACTCTTCCAAACGGTATAATTATTAATGCTACAAATGGTATAATAAGTGGAACTCCAACAAATACTAGTTCATTAACAGTATATACTATTAGTTCAAATACAACATTCAGTTATATAGCATCAGGCACAATATCTATAACAATTGTTTAAAGTTTCCTGTTTAATATTCAGTTTTTAAATATATGTTTTATTGCCTTTTTAGTTTTAATTTTTTTACTTATATAATAACAAAAATTATAGAATATATATAAAATATACAATATAAGACATAACACATATATAAGACATAACACATATATAAGACATAACACATATATAAGACATAACAGAATACTCACACGACTAAATATATAAGACCTAACAGAACAATACTTAAATACAAAAACACTACATGTCTTTAAATTCATATTTTAATGCATCAATAGCATTAACACAAGGCGATGGAGTTAATTTTACCAACACAAATGGTAATGTAGTAAGTATAGTATCTAGCACAAATACAAATGAAAATTATAGTTTAGTATTACCAGATACAATAGGTTCCCCATCACAACAATTAACAATTAATAGTATATCTGGTAATAAAATATTTTTGGAATTTAATAATTCTATAACTGGTTGCACAGGCAATACTGGTAATACAGGAAATACTGGAAACACCGGAAATACAGGATGTACAGGAAATACTGGTAATACAGGTCCCACAGGAATAAAAGGTGGTTATGGAAGTGAAATTTATAATTATTTATTTAATTCAAATACATCTATTACTGACCCTACAATTGGTAAATTAAGCTTTAATAATGCTAATATTACTATTGCAAATGAATTATATATTAGTGATATAACGGCAGATGGTAATGATATACATATGTTTTTAAGAACATTAAATAATAGCACCAGTGTCGTTAAAGGTCAATTTAATATTTATAATAAAATTAATCAAAATCTGTATTCATTTTATAATATTACAAATATTGTAGAACACAATCCGCCAATTGGCGATTTCTTTACAATATCATGTAGTTATATTTGTGGTCATGCTATATCATTTACTGATTTAGAAAATTTAGTAATTACATTTTCAATAAACGGAGATAAGGGAGATATAGGACCAACTGGACCCACCGGATGCACAGGAAATACAGGAAACACTGGCAATACAGGAAATACGGGTCCTACTGGAAACACAGGTCCTACTGGAAACACAGGTAATACAGGTAATACTGGAAATACAGGCTGCACAGGTAATACAGGACCTACTGGTAATACAGGAAATACAGGAAACACTGGTAATACTGGAAATACAGGACCCACCGGTTGCACAGGAAATACAGGAAACACTGGTAATACAGGTAATACAGGTAATACAGGTAATACAGGTTGCACAGGTAATACAGGAAACACTGGCAATACAGGTCCTACTGGAAATACAGGTAATACAGGTAATACAGGAAATACTGGTAATACAGGACCTACTGGAAACACAGGCAATACAGGAAACACTGGCAATACAGGTCCTACTGGAAATACAGGTAATACAGGTAATACGGGTCCTACTGGTAATACAGGTTGTACAGGCAATACTGGACCTACTGGAAATACAGGTCCTACTGGAAACACAGGCAATACAGGTCGTACAGGAAATACAGGTCCCACAGGACCTACTGGCAATACAGGTCCAACTGGAAATACTGGAAATACAGGTAATACGGGTCCTACTGGTAATACAGGTCCCACAGGTAATACAGGAAATACAGGAAAAACAGGCAATACTGGTCCAACTGGTAATACAGGTCCCACCGGTAATACAGGTAATACAGGTCGTACAGGCAATACTGGTCCCACAGGAAATACAGGTCCCACTGGTATGAGAGGTAAAGATGGTGCCACAACTTATGCTGGACCAACTGGACCAACTGGCATAGATAATACAAGTATATTAGATGCAGAAATTGCACAAATTAATTCATTCTTAAATTATGCTACGCCAAAATTAAATTATACAACACCAAATGTATATAATCAAAATATTCTAATACCACCCCTATATTCATTAGCATCAGGTGCTTATCCATTAGTTTTATATTCCACACCATCTACATTACCAACAGGATTATCTTTAAATACATCCAATGGCACTATTAGTGGAATACCAACTAGTAATAGTGTATCTACATTATATACTATTAATTCAAATACATCATTTAATTATACTGCTACTTCTAATATTACCTTGACCGTTCTCCCAGCACCAGTAGTAACAGTTACATATTTAGTTGTTGGAGGTGGAGGTGCTGGTGGGTCAGCATCATCTAGAGCTAGCGGAGGTGGAGGTGGTGGGGGTGTATTATCAGGAACATTTTCAATAACTAATGGTTCAACTATTACTGTTAATGTAGGTTTAGGTGGAACATCAAGTTATTCATCTGTAAATAATGGTAGTAATAGTAGTATAGTAAATACATTAAATGCAATCAATATAGTAGCATTAGGAGGTGGAGGTGGAGGTATAAATACACAATATAATGCAAAAACAGGAGGTGCTGGTGGAGGTGCTGGTAGTAATACATCACCGGCAAATGGAACATCCGGACAAGGAGGAAATGGTGGAGGTGGCTCTGACCCATATAGTGGATATGCTACATTTGGTGGAGGAGGTGGTAGTGGTGGTAGTGGTGGTAGTGGTGGTAATGGGGGAGGAAATGGAGGTGTATATTCTGGTTTTTTTAATGCTGGTAATGGAGCAACAGGTTTTGTAAGTAATATAGAAAATGGAGTAACTAATGTAACATATGGGTCAGGTGGAGGAGGTAGTGGTTCTATTACACTTGCTTTTGGATATGGATTATCAGGAGGAACTGGTGGCACTAATGCAGGAAATGGTGGTCTTTATAATGCAGGTCCATCTCAAAATGTTCCTGCTACAAGTGCTACTAATGGTTATGGAGGTGGAGGCGGTGGTGGAGCAAGTGGAACTAATAGCGGTATTGGTGGTAATGGTGGTTCCGGAGTTGTTTTTATATCTGTAAATGGTGTAGTTACAAAATTTACTACTTCTGGAACATATACAATTGGTGGTTCGACTTTTACTTATAATACACCTAATTCATTTTACCAGAATATAGATATTGCATCATTTGGTCCAACTGTAACTGGTTATTTTCCAGTATCATATTACTCATCTAATATTGCATTTCCTAGTGGTTTATCAATAAATACTTCTAATGGTGTAATTAGTGGTAAACCTACAACAACTCTTTCATCTACATCTTATAATATTTCAGGACTTACAAATAATTATAATACGACAGTTAGTTTTCCTATATCAATTAGTATTGCAGCACCACCTACAATTAGTTATATTACATATTTAGTAGTAGGAGCTGGTGGAGCTGGTGGTTATGCTTCTACCAGAGATGGTGGAGGTGGTGGAGGTGGAATAGTATTATCTGGAACATTAACTAATGTTGGTGTGGGAACATATTTCTCTTCAAATGTAGGAACATGCCCTACATATAGCACATCAATAACCGGTCAAAATGGTTTATCATCATATCTAACATCAACTGAAATTTCATTAAACCTCATCGCTCTCGGTGGAGGAGCTGGGGGGTCAAGCACATATGTTGGTGGTTATACTCAAAATGGGGCAGGTTCTGGTGGTGGTAGTTATGATGGAGGAACACCAGTTGGAACAGGTTCTGCTGATGGTAGTGCAGGAGGAACTGGTATTGTAGGTGGAGTAAATAATTATTTAGCAGGAGGAGGGGGTGCAGGTATTGTAGGATTTCCAGGTGGTAATGCAACATATATTGGTGGTGCAGGTGGTATTGGTAATGGTGGTAATGGAGGTTCTGGATTATCTAGTAATATTACTGGAACTATTACTACATATGGTTCTGGTGGAGGAGGTGGAGTTCAATATACATCTGGAAATACCATTACTGTTGGAATAGGTGGAACTGGTGGTGGTTCGGGTGGTGCCGCCGATTATGCAACATTAGGTAATTTAATATTACCTTCAAATGGAACTGTAAATACAGGCGGAGGAGGGGGTGGTGGAGCTAAGGGTACCACTGAATCATATATTCAAGGGGGATTGGGAGGTTCAGGAGTAGTAATATTATCTATGCCTACTTCATCATATACAGGAGGAGCAACGGGTGTATATAATATTACTACACAAGGGAGTAATACAGTTATTAGATTTACATCTGGATTAGGAAATTTTCTTTTAGGTGTACCAACAATTACATATACAACACCACAAACATATTATCAAAATGTAGCTATAACACCACTATTGCCTAGTGTTACAGGTGTATTACCAATTTATAGTTATAGTGTTAGTTCATCATTACCAAATGGTATTTCATTAAATACATCAAATGGAACTATTAGTGGAACACCGACAACTACATCGAGTTCAACAAATTATACTATTACTGCTATAACTAGTTATAGTTATCCAATTACAATACCTTTATCAATTACTGTTACTAAAGTATCACGTTTAATCCAATATTTAATAGTAGGTGGAGGAGGTGCTGGTGGTTATCCAGGTATATCTGCTGGAGGTGGTGCAGGAGGTCAAGTATTGTCTAGTTCATTTAATATTTTTGTTGAAGATATTATTACTATTACTGTTGGAAATGGAGGTGTATATGCAAGTTCTTCATCCCCAGGTAATGGTAATCCGAGTATAATTTCTAGTTTAACAATAGGAACAATAACTTCTAATGGTGGAGGATGTGGTCAAGGTGTTGGATATTCAGCAGGGTATGGTGGAGGTGCAATGTATAATGGAACTCCAGGTATAGCTGGAAATGGTATAACAGTAGGAGGTAATGGTTATAATTCAGGTACTTATGGTGGTGGTGGTGGTGGTGGTGGTGGTACTGATATAGGGCATGATGCTACATCTACAAGCAACCCTGCTAGTATTACTAATGGAGCTACAGGTTTTACATCTAATATTGGAGATGGTGTAACTAATAGAGTTTATGGTTCTGGTGGTGGTGGTGGTTCTCAAGTTAGTTCCTATGCTAATGGTTATAAAGGAGGTACAAATGCAGGACAGGGATTTTCAACACGAAATGGTTATTCTAGCTTTGGAGGAACTCCTGATTTTTATGCGATTCCAAATTATGGTGGAGGTGGTGGTGGAGGTGCTGGTGGTGATGGTACAACACCAATAAATTATACCACTACACCTTTACCACCACCACAATTCAATGGTTCAGCTAATGGTGCAAACGGAGTTGTAATATTTTATAACACTAATACTAATACTAGAACAACAATTACATCTAATGGAACATACACTGTCACTTAAGTTTTTCATAAAACTTAACTAAAACTATGGAGAGGCTAAAGCCTCTCAGTTCAGGAGCAGATTCTATAATTTAATAAAATAAGTTTTTATATATTAGAAATTATAAAATAAGTTTTTTATAAAACATAAAAACATAAAAAAATAAAACTTAACCAAAACATAAAAAAATAAAACTTAACCAAAACTTAATCAAAACTTAAAACATTTCATTTTCGATTTTTTCTTTATCATATATACCAATTGTTGGTTCGCGGTCCCATCTGCTATATGAAACAATAATTTTCTTTTCTTCAACAACAAGTCCCAATGAATATTCAATCTTTTCGCCATCATATTTAAATAAATGCGACCATCGATTAAGATTCATAGTTTTCTTATCAAATACTGCAAATAAATGATAATATTCTCGCGGTTGTGAATATTCCACAACATGGCAAATAAACCATATTTCACCATTATGTTCGCATCCATTGCTAGACCCTCGCACATTTCGAAAAAATGGCGGCATATCTTTCTTTTCAATAACTTCTAAACTCGGTTTCATATCAAAAATCTTAGAATTATTTTCAGTATGATAATTTTCATAACTAATATCAAAAATATGTTTATTATTATTTATTTTACAAATTGTAAGTGGATACCATTGATATATTACTTTAACATCTCCTTGCAAATCATTATATAAAACCCAATTCTTTTCACAATCTTTATTAAATGGTGTATTGACAACATTATATATTAGAGTCTTATTATATTCATATGAGTCTGGATTTACTGCACCATAACCCATAGAAATACGACCAGTCTCTGGATTTTCACAAGTTCCTAAGAACAATATATTATTAGTAATATCTGAAAAAGGTTTCATATCTTCCATACCAACATATCGCAATTTATTACTTTCAGGAATATAAGTCTTTACTGATGTTTCAATAATATTAAATTCATCATCTAGCTCATAAATTTTATTAACTGTAACTATTTTATTATCATTAACTTCAAAATGATAGCTTCCATTATAATTTAAGTGATAATTAACAAATCTAATATTAATCATATATCTAGGTAAACCATCGGGTTTAGAACCATTTTTAAATATACAAGGATTAGACCCACTCATTGCATATGTAGTTCCGCACACATTAATATTATCTTTCATTTGTATAGCTCCAATTTTTTTGAGTAGATATGATGATGATGCGACTGCTGAACTTATCTTTGGACAATAAAATTTATAATTAGATAGCAAATTATCATAATTCTGGCTAGTTTTATTCATTAGTTTGCAAATTACTTTATGCATATTTGGATGATTATTATAATATCCTAGAATGCTTAGTTCATAGTCAAAACCCGTATCGTAAATATCATTATGAATAAATAGGGTATCATTTTTAGGATAAGGAATAGATTTTCCCAACATACAAAATGTCATAGCAATTTTATTTTTCCCTTTTTCCCTATAATATTTGCATATTTCATAAATAGTTTCGCTCCTTTCGGGATGCATATTATAACCATTCATCCAAGTGCATATTGCTAGCTCATCTTGTTTTGTAGTTATATAAGCATGTCCCAGATTTAGATGTGCATAGAATACTTCTTCTACCCAACCTCCAATTTCAATCCGTTTCTTATAATATTCAATACTTTCATCTTTTCTATTACAATTAAAATATGAATTTGCAAGATAAAAATAATATCGACCATTATTTGGTTCTTCAATAATGCCTTGTTTAAGTAGACGTATATCGCGTTCAAACTTATCACCTTTGCTTCCACCATCACCAATATCATCAATCCATATGGTATCGATTTTTTCACTTCGAGAACCACCTGGTAAATCATAATATTCATGGGTTGGTCCCACACATTTAGCCCCAATACCTAATTTTATAAGACGTGTATTATGATATGAAAGACCACAACCTTTTTGGATTATGAGATAAGAATCCGCAGTTAGACTTTGTTTGTCAAATGATGGTTCAATTTTAAATATCATATCTGCATCTAGTAATAGGGCATATGTTGCTTTACCTTTGGCAGCATTTAATGCAAAGGTTCTATTATATCCAAAGTTCTTAAAAGGTTCGCTAATAACTTCGCCTTTTATTCCTTTCGAATTGAAAAAGTCCTTTATGATTGAAATTGTATTATCTGTGGAACCAGTATCACAGATTACATATGTATCAATAATTGGGAGAACAGATTGTAATACGCGTGTAATAATTTTAGATTCATTGCGAACTATCATATTAAGGCAAATTGATACACCTTTAAGTTTAGTAATGGTGGGATTCGCATTTATTTCAAGCGTTTCAAGCGTTTCAAGCGTTTCATTACTGAAAGCATCACTAAGACTATCTAGATTACTAAGTTTAATATCATCATTCTTGTCATCTACGACATCTACGACATCTACGACATCTACGACATCTACGACATCTACGACATCTAAATTATCATGAACAATTGGTTCCTTAAATGCAATATTCATTGGTATTAATGATGAATCCATTTTTCAAATATATTTTTATTAATATATTAAATATATTTCAATATTCTAAATTATTTTAATATTTTTCACTTTTATTTTATATATAGTTCTAGATATAGTTTTAAGTTTAATAAATTAATAATAAATTCAAAATAAAAAACATTAAATTAATAATAAATTCAAAATAAATTAATAATTAATAATTAATAATTAATAAATAATAACTAATTTAAACATATAAACATTATGATAAATAATACATATGAATATAATGAAATATAAAATCCAAATTTATAATCAATCATGTCTAATTCCAATCACCAACACCAACAGCAACCAAGCCAAGGCGATATTATTCTAAATGCAGTTAAACAGTTTCTTATGAGAAACAAGGTTAAAATTGTCATTGGAACACCGTGTTTTGGAGGTCTACTCCATAATGGTTTTTTTCAAAGTATGCTTGATTTGTCTGTTAATTTTACTAAGCTCAATATTCCATTTGAAATGATGACAATTGGTAATGAAAGTTTAATACAAAGGGCTCGTAATGGTATTGTTGCGCGTTTCATGGGTGATGATACAGCAACGCATCTTATGTTCATTGATGCAGACATTACATTTAGTTGGATAAGTATTGTAAAATTGCTATTGAGTGGTAAGGAATTGAGTGGCGGGTGTTATCCTAAGAAATGTTTCAACTGGGATAAGATTAAGCATCATATTAATAAGAATCCTAATCTTAAAGATGACGAATTAATGGCAAAATCGCTTGATTATGTGTTTAATCCTATATATCATAAAGAGGGTGAAAATGTTGTTATTAAATTGGATAATGGTTTAGCACAAGTTAAGGATATAGGAACGGGTTTCATGTTAATTCGTAAGAGTGCTATTCATAAGATGATTGCAAAATTTCCTGAGACTAAATATAGAAATAATGTTGCGGGATATGCACAGGGTCAAAATAAAGCTGAAGACTATTTCTATTGTTTATTTGATTGTGCCATTGACCCTGTTAGTCGAGTATATTTAAGTGAGGATTATTTGTTTTGCAAACGTTGGATTGATATTGGTGGTGAATTATGGCTTGATTTAAACACTAATTTGAATCATACTGGGTTAATTGATTATAAGGGGTGTTTGAGTATTACAATTGGGGAAGTTGATGTATTGAATAAGGATGCACAGATTATGAGACAACAGATGGATAAGGAACAAAAGGTAAAGGATACTAAGGAACAAAAAAGTCATGATGAAAAATATAAGGCTGAAATTACAAAAGCAGTTGCTGAGGCAAAATTAAAACAAGAAAAAGAAAAAGAAAAAGAGAAAGAGAAAGAAAAAGACATTATCAAAGAAGAAGATTTGAATAATATTTTATCTAATACAAGTTTGCAAGAAAAGAAAATTAAAAAGAATAAGAAAAAAAATAAGAAGAATAAAACAACTAATAATGATACCGATACTAATAATGATAAAAAAAATGAGAATCATGAGAATCATGATGAATCAAGTGATGATGAAATTATTATAAATGAACTTACATCACCACCAAATCTAGATTTACCTTATGAAAATCATCATTGTTAAATGATATTATTATTATTATAATTTATTTGAGTATAAACTCATTATAAACTCATTATAAACTCATTATAAACTCATTATAAACTCATTATAAACTCATTATAAACTCATTATAAACTCATTATAAACTCATTATAAACTCATTATAAACTCATTATAAACTCATTATAAACTCATTATAAACTCATTATAAACTCATTATAAATATGTAACAATTATAAAGCTAGATATAACTGACACTGCATATATTAATGACTCGCTTAGAAATGTATAACAAATTTTTTCTTTTTCATTACAGTATATATCTTTATATGATATATTCTTATTTAGATAAAATATTAGAAAATATAATCCTAATATTACTAATATACAAATAATCTTAAATATATTATTTTTACTATTAGATATAAATATCACTAATATAGCTGCAATAGCTGGTATTAACAATCCATCCATAAGTAAATTTGGTACTGGTAATTGAGTAGGAGGTACTGTAATATCAATTACTTCAGACATAATAGTAATATTTGGAATACATTTAGGAGAAGTATTAGAACAAACACCATAATCACCGCTAAGAGAACTAATAATTCTTATAGCATATACTGATAATAAAAATATTATAAAATTCTTCATTCCTAAATTAATTTCTACGTAAGAAAGTAGTAAAAAACAAATTATACTATACATTAAATATTTTAAATCATGTTTAAATCCTGGTTCAAAAAAAATATTACCACCAGATAATAAAACAAACAAAATGTAATAACCCCATGTGATAGCAAATATAGTACATGTAATTTTAGGTATATGATTTATTATATTCATTTTTAATTTTTTATATATTTATTATATATTTATTATATATTTATTATATATTTATTATATATTTATTATATATTATTAACATTCATTTTGGTAATATAGTTTCCAAACGCGGAGTTTTCCTTCGCGACCAAAACGCTGTGCACGCCCAATGGCTTGCATTTCAATATCACTACTCATTTTATGTAAAATAATTATATCAGTGGTATTTTCCAAATTCATACCACTACCAAAGAATTTAGAATTAATTAGTAAAACATTAGTTTCACCATCTTTATTTTTATAGTTTTCAATTTGTTTATTAATTGTAGCACTAGTTCCTCTAATGCGACCATATTTCAATCTCCATTTATCAAGTATTGATGTTATTTTAGTATTCAATGCACTTTCATATTCAGTAAATATCAAGTATTTCTTAATAGGGTTATGTTGATTCAATTCGAATATTTTATCCATATTTTCATATTTTGTATATTCATTAGATTTCTGTTTAAATATATCAATATTTTCATTAAGTGATAAGTTAGGGTTTATAATTAATAGCTTATTATTTTCTTTACTTTTACTATTATTATTTTTCTTATCATTAATAGTGCTAGATACTAATAGTAATTTATCTAATGTTAAACTTGCTCTACAAGTAGGACAATTGCTCTTACTATTTAGAGTCATTGTAATACAATTAAAGCAAAACTTATTATTACAACAAGGTGTAATTGTAGGATTTGAAAAATCATCCAAACAAATTGGGCAATTTTCAACAGCTTTAACTCGGTCTTCGATACATTGTATTTTTGTCTTTAATTCGCTAATAGCAATTCTCTTATTAACAACACCAATGTTTTCATTTGATGCTTTATAATTTGGGTTTTCAATGGCTACTTTAAGCTCATATTCCTTTATTTTCAAGTCATCTTGAAATTTTTGTGTAATGAGTTTTATAATATTATTTTCATCGCCAACAACGACATCGAGTTTTATTACTATTCCTTCAACATCACCTGCATTTAACATATTCATTATATCATGTGAAACTATACCATTTAAAACTTGTATATTTACATTATCTTTGCAAATTAAAACAATTATGGTTAATTCTGGTAATTCGATAGATTGCTTAATATATTCTGGATTATTCATTAGAAATAGTTTACTATTTTCCTTAATATTAGAATACAGTCTAGATATTGTATCTAGAATGAAACCGGTTGATAATATTGATTTTTCACTATAACGGTGAATATATCTATTATCAGTATTAGCATTTTGAGTTTGCGTTTTTATAATATAACCATTAGATGTCATTAAACTATCAATTGAGCTAGATACTAACCATGTAAATATTGTATTATTTTCAATAAGTTTTGATGTTTTAATACTATTGCATTCATCAACAATTATACGGTTAACAGTATAGTTATCCCGTAAGAGATATAGTGAGAATAAATTATAGAATTTATCACTTATAAGAATTACATCTAATGAATCGACATATGGTTTATTTATATGGCTTAATTTTAATAGATATTCTTTAATACCATTACTAAGATAGTCATTTAAACCATCCTCATATGTTCCATCAAATACATCATTGTGATAATAGATATTATGATAATACGAGCATATACTTTGAATATCAGTTGCATTTATTGAACCGTTTGCAGTATCAAAATTCTTTATTTTATCACATATTTCAATATGTTTTTTTTGATATGATAATATTACATCATATAATTCTTTAATTTTTATATTTAGAGCAATATATTCTGGTGAATTATATTGAAAATTTCTATATTGATTCATAATTTGATTACGTTCAAAATTTTTTTCAGATATAATATTATTAAGATTACGTTTCTGTAATTCCAAATCAGCCTTTAATAATTTAATAGAAACAGGCGTATCTTTTATTAATGGTATTGCTACTTCGGGTACTGGTACTGGTACTGCTACTTCGGGTACTGGTACTAGTATTGCTACTTCGGGTACTGGTACTGGTACATCTGGTACTGTTTGTTTCTTTTTCAAAACAATTTTTTTACTTTTAGTTGCAGTTGCGGTAGCATCTATATTTACTATTGTAGTTGCAGTTTCAGTTGTAGTTGAAGTTGCAGTTGCAGTTGTAGTTGTAGTTGAAGTTGCAGTTGCAGTTGCAGTAGCAGTAGCAGTAGCAGTTTTTTTTGATACTGTTTTCCTAGTAGTTTTACTTTTTGCCTTAGATTGCGTTTTAATATCTGGCAAATCATCATCACCTATTTCATCAATATCATCTTCCAATTTTGTATTTTTAAATTTACAATCTTTATCTCCCAATGAATACACATCTTTTGCTTTTTGAATGACATGGTATTTTAAACTACTTTTTTCAAGATATTTAGTCCATTGTCCAATTAAACTATGAGGCACAAGCAATATATTTGTATCTAATTTATTAATAGTTTTTGATGTTATATTGCTAGAACCAATTGTAATATTTCTAAATGTCATATTTTTCATATTAATACTTTTAGATTCTTTAAGTAATGCCATAATACTATATGATTTACCTGCACCAACTTTATCACATATTACACCAATATTTGTATAATGAGAAGTTATTATTTCATTATCTAATTTATTATCTAATTTATTATCTAATTCTATCTTGCGTTTATTTACACTTATTGTTTTAACATTATAAAACATATTTTCTAATTTTAGCATATAATATAATGATGTTAATTGATGTGGTTTTAAAACATATTGACCAAGTATTTTAGATTGGTTATGTAATCTAGATACATTAATATAATATATTGAATTATTACTATTTATGTATGCTAAATTGCTATTATTGCTTTCTTTTGTATCTATTGTAAATAATATTTCTTTTTCTTTTTTCATAATATCAAGACTGTTATCAATATCAAGACTGTTATCAATATCAAGACTGTTATCAATATCAAGACTGTTATCAATATCAAGACTGTTATCAATATCAAGACTACCAATCAAATTATTAAAAGTTGTCATTTTATACAATATACACTATAGATTAAGATTATATTATTTAATATAAAATTTTTTAATATAAAATAAATTTAATTACAATATTATTTAAAATAATATAATTTCAATTTTTTTAATATCTTTTATATCTTAGATTATGATTTATTAGATAGTTTTATAATTAACAATAAATTTACTATCTAATAAATCATAATAATTTTCTAATGTAAGTTTAGATATCTAAATACATAAAATATTTATAAATAAATATATAAAAAATATCATGGATGGAGGATATGTTAGTTATATAGGGAGAAAATTACGTGGTCAAGTTAGTTTTAGTGATGTTGTTAAAAAAACAAAATCTAGTGAAGCAAATTTAATTAATGCATATGAAGCAATGGATTCAAAAACTAAAAACTATCAAAATTCATATCAAATGCATTTAAAAAATATACAACAACTTGATGACTTTGCAAATTTTCATGGTATGGAAACATTATTTAAAAAAGTAATAATGAAGAATAGTTTTAATACTGGTAAAGTTGATAAAAGTAATCCACTATTATTTAGAAATTATTTAATTTATGGAGATACATCACCATCTACATTTAGAAGGGAACATATTATTAAACAAATAAATTATATTTTAGAAAAATATTTTTCTGGAAGGGAACATATGTTCATTAAACATATACAAGCTAATGATATAGGAAAAACTAATTTTACATTAACTCTTACAACAATCGAAAATTTAAAATATAATCAAGATATACCTCATGACAATTATTTAATTGATAAAAACATAACAAAACAATTTCTTGGTGATGTATTAGCAAAAACAAAAAAACACTTACGTAGAGGAAGTTTAGTTGTAGATAGTAATGATAATAATTCTTACAAAACACATACAAAATACAAAGAACATACAGAACATACAAAACGCAAAGAACATACAAAACGCAAAGAACATACAGAACATACAAAACGCAAAGAACATACAAAACGCAAAGAACATACAGAACATACAAAACGCAAAGAACATACAGAACATAAGAATTATAAGAAAGTTAAAACTTATAATAATAATAATACATCTCGTGTAATTTTACGGGATAAATCCAAAACAAAATTAAAATTATCTTCAAACTATTTAAAACAAAATTTAATTAATAATGATATGCCAAGTAAATATTTAACAGAATATCAAAGGAAACAAAGAAGAGATAAAAAAGATTTAATTAAAAAAAAAGAGCAAAATAGAATAGAAGCTATTGAAAGAGCTGAAAAAGCTGAAAGGGATGAAAGAGAGAAACTTTTACTTGAAAAACAAAGACTTGAAAAAGAGCTTTTAGATAAACAAAGAGCACAAGATAATAGTAATTCTCCTCAAGTTAAAGATGAAAAACAAATACAGAAAGAAATAACTGCTAAATGTAATACAAAATCTCATACTAGTAAGGAAGAGTGTACAAAAGATTCTAATTGTTATTATACAGACTCTGGTTATTGTACAATTGATAGAAAAAAAATAAAACAAGAACCTCGAAATGGTGATATGAGACCTGCTGGTGCTTTTGGTGCTAAACCTAAGGATGATAAGGATGAGGATTTATTTTAGATTCATTTTTAGATTCATTTTTAGATTCATTTTTAGATTCATTTTTAGATTCATTTTTAGATTCATTTTGAAAACTGTTAATATATGTTATTATGTTTATATTTTTTATATATATATAAATTAGTTAAAGTATCTAGATACAAATACTTGAATTATAATAAATTATAATAATTATAATAATTATAATAAATTATAATAAATTATAATAATATTTAAATACCTCATACCCAATAATACCCAATAATAAATAATAAACATGGATACATATTTAAAATTATCATCAACTAAAAATAATAAGAATTGCAATTGTATTAGTCCTTTTTACATTAATAATATAACAGGAATAAATCCTAATACTGGTAGGGAGTATTCTAAAGAAGATAAAGACATATTAAAAACATCTTTATATCGTATTTCAAATGCCAAAGGCTGTAATGTTTCAGTATGTTGCGACCCAAATGACCCAACATCAATACCAGACGCAGCATTTACAGACCAATTTATTAAAAAATTCCCAAAAATTATGCCAATGTATACAGGACGTACTCTAACAGCAATTAAACTATCTACAACTGCAGATGTAAAGCAAAGTGGTTGGATTGACCCAAAACCTTATATGATTTGTAAAATAACAAAAGCTACAATTATTGATGATAAAAATGACCCTACAATTAAAATTGCAGTAAAACTTGTTAATGATTGTTTTACTGACCAGTGTAATCAAGCAGAGTCAATATCAGTATCTAGTCTACTACAAAACTCGAAAATTGATATGAAATATACATTTATAGATGATGCCAGAGTATCACAAGCTATTAGGGAAGGTAATATTACATATGTAAAAACATATATCCGTCAATATAAAAAAATAGATTTACCTCTAACAAATGATGAGTATAATAATAGAATGATACATATTGCTAGCGAAAGCAAAAGCAAAGAAATAATTAATATGCTCGTTGCTTTAAAAGCTAATCTCAATATTAAAAATAAATTAAAAGAAACACCGATGCATTTTGCAGTTCGTAGTAAAAATATTGATAATATTGATGCATTATTAGCACAAGGAGTAGATTTAACAATTAAAAATTCTAAGGGAGAAACACCAATGTTTTATGCTATTAAAACAGGTGATATGCGGATTATAAATATGTTATATAATGGAGGTTCTACAATTTTAGATTTAGATAATAAAGGTAATAATCTTATTCATTATTGTGTTATGTATTCTCCTACTTATAAAGATATTGACCCTAATCTATCAGCTAGTTCAAATGATAGTTCAATTGTATATAATAGTAAAAGTGAAATAATTAAGTTTTTAATAGAACATGGATTAAGCACCGAACACAAAAATGCAGATGGATTATCACCATTAGAACTTACAAGCAAGCAAATTAATAAGGAAATTAATAAGAAATGTGCAGATAATAATGAAAAACAAACTGAAAAGATAAATGAGGCGTTTTTCAATATTAAACCTATTAGGGAGGCTTTTGAGGGTTTTGAGTCTTTTGATCCTTTACAATCAGGATCAGGTGGTGCATCACAACAAGTTTTTGCAAATGATACACTAGAACATAATTCGCTTCTAGAGATTCAAACTATGTTATTTAATAATATTATTAAAAATAATCCTAATAAATACAATAGGTATATAAGTGTTGATGAAATACCAAAGGGTGCGCCAATTGAGGTTCTAGATACAGTATGTGTTGGAGATGGTATGACTGGTAATGAGGATAGTGAGGAATGTATGTCAAAAGGTGGTCAATTAGTTAAAATTAAAAATAGAACTACTAAAATAAAACTAGAATTAATACCCGATGATGATATATCAATTGATGCAGTAGACCAAAAAGATTTATATTTTAATAAAGATAGTAATAATAAACCAATTCTTAAATTACCAGAAAATATTCAACAATATAATGATAGTGTTAAAAATGCAAAACAAAAAGCAAATAATTTAGTTGTACCTCAAACTACAGGTATTACTTATAATTTAGGTCAAACTTCTAGTAATTTATTAGATAGTGTTGAAACATCACTGGGTTTTAATCCACAACCTACAAAGGCAGCACAACCAATACAGGCATCTCAGGAAACACAAGAATTACATAAAACTGTACAGGAAGTAAAACCTACTAAAAATGTACCATTAGTAAATGGATATCCTACAATGGATTCATCAAAAGACCACCCACCCATGTTTGATGATACTGTTTTACTTAAATGCAAAGCTGATGCAATAAGAAATTCTACTAAAATAACTCAATCTAATGTATCTAGTAATACAAATACTACAATTACAACTGGTAATATTTCATCAAGTAATGATAATTTTATATCTAGAAACTTTAAAATAATATTAGCATTATTTATTACTATTATAATTTTAATAATCGCTTATATTTTTTATACAAAATTAAATATGTAAATATAGTAAGTTAATTATATAGTAAGTCAATGATATTTAAAATTACATAGACTTAAAAACACATGGGACAAAATTTAAAATTAATAATTGATAATTTTAAAAAACATAAATACACAATTTTAATTAGGCTTATCCTCAAATAAATGAGTGTAATTTTATTTTGATAAACCTAAAAGAGCTTATTTAAAAGCCTAGAACTTATTTGACAGTTATTATATTTAAAGTAGATATTTACTTTTAAACATTTAATAAATTAAATATTTTAATTTCAAACTATCTTTTAATGTAATATTAAAAGACATACTATATAATAACGGTTAAGTTCTCTTATTACTAGTTAAACTAGTAATAGTATATGATAATATTCTTAAATAATTTCATAGAAACCTATAATATCATAAATGATAAACTGC